>Ga0209702_10004549_pt1 | contig 19982 bp, 15 predicted proteins | sample FRY01_FD_187210 | JGI IMG/M metagenome (GOLD analysis project Ga0209702, IMG submission 187210) | Freshwater microbial communities from Lake Fryxell liftoff mats and glacier meltwater in Antarctica - FRY-01 (SPAdes) (version 2) | ecosystem: Environmental > Aquatic > Freshwater > Ice > Glacier...
AAATCGGCTTGCGTCCATGTTGGGTGATTTATGAAAACCATACCGGTATCAATCTGGTCTGCTACTCTTTTTCCTCTTTCAATATCTTGCGTAAATACCGAGCCTCCTAATCCGTATGGCGAATCGTTGGCTAGATCAATAGCCGCTTGTTCATCTTTTACCCTGAAAAAAGTAGCTACTGGACCAAAAATTTCTTCATAATAAATAGGATTATCAGGCAACACATTTGTTAAGATTGTTGGCTCTATAAAAGCACCATCTCTCTTCACTCTTTTTCCCCCCATCAAAATGGTTGCACCGCCATCAACTGCTTTTTCTACCTGCGCCATTATTAGTTCTGCTGCTGCTTCGCTGCTCATAGGACCTAGTTGTGTAGAGGCCTCCATTGGATCACCAACAACTAATTCAGAAAATTTATTTTTAAATTTTTCTAAAAAGATATCTGCCACACTTTCAACCACAATAAATCTTTTTGATGCAACACAACATTGACCGTTGTTATTAATTCTTCCAGTTACAGCCCATTCAACTGTTTTATCCATATCAGCATCTTCTAATACAATAAATGCATCGCTTCCTCCTAATTCCAAAACTGATTTCTTTAAATATTTTCCTGCCTCCGATGCTACACTTGCACCCGCAGCTTCGCTACCTGTTAACGATACGCCTCTTATTCTTTTATCAGCTACCAATGCAGATGCTCGTTTGCCAGATATCAGCAGGTTTGTATATAAGCCAACTGGCGCTCCTGCTTCTTTAAATATTTCCTCAATGGCAATACCACATTTAGGAACGATAGAGGCATGTTTTACCAAAATGGTATTGCCGATCATAATATTGGGTGCCGCAAAACGTGCTACTTGATAAAACGGGAAATTCCATGGTTCTACACCCAACAAAACACCGATAGGTGAATGCCTAATTAGAGCATCACCATGCGTAGGATGCAGCATTTTATCAACCAAAAAACTTTCTGCATTTTTGGCATAATAATCAAATATTTCAGCACTTAATTTTATTTCGCCTTCTGCATGTGCCAATAATTTACCCATTTCTAAAGTTATCATCTTCGCTAACATTTCTTTATTATCTCTAAGTGAACCGGCAACCTTGTGCAGTATAGCTGCTCTCAATTTATAATCGGTCTTTTTCCAGCTTTCATAAGTATCTGATGCTTTTTCTACTGCTTCATTAACCTGCTCGTCTGTCATTTCAGTAAAAGATTCAATTACTTTATTTGTAGTGGGATTGACTGATTGAATGGACATATTTAAATTATTTGTCTGGATGAAATTGAAAGTTGTTTTGCAAAAATTATAATTCCTAGACTTGGATATATTTTAGAACTTTTAAAAAAGTTGAATGATGCATTCGTTTCCAGATTTGACAAATACGGAATTTAAAACAAGGTGCAACTATTTGAATAATCAAAACCAGCACCTACAGTAAATACATATTTGTTTGTTTGTAGAAAATTACTGGCAAAGTTGCGTTTCCGGAATTGTTTTTTATTTTAGAAAAGATTTGCCTAATGAAACATACAAAATAAACGGTTGCTCACTCGTCTACCATTTCGTTGGTCACTGCATGAAGATTGGAAAACCACAGTGTTCAAGATAACCGTTATACCAATCTGATATATTTTGTAGTTTCATTAAGCTAAATCAATAATCAAAGGTTCAATCCTGTTTAAATAATTTGGATTGTTTTAATTTGATGGTAATAACACTTTATCAATAACATGAATTACGCCGTTTGAAGCATCAATATCAGCAGTAGTAACTTGTGCATCCCCTATCATTACCTTTCCGTTTTTCAACATCACTTTTAAAGTACTGCCTTCTACGGTAGTTATTTCTTGCCCATCTTCCAAATCAGCAGCCATCGTTTTTCCGCTTACGACATGGTAAGTCAAAATTTTAGAAAGTTTTTCTTTGTTTTCAGGTTTCAATAAATTGTCCACCTCTGATTGGATATCAGCAAAAGCTGCATCTGTAGGAGCAAAAACGGTGAACGGTCCTCCGCTCTGCAAGGTTTCTACTAAGCCAGCAGCTTTTACAGCAGCAGCAAGCGTTTTACAATCTGTTGAGGCAATTGCCACAATGTCTTTGGTAATTTGCATTTCTTTTTCCATTTTGTGTTTGATTTATGCAGCGAATGAATTTTCGCTACGTGTAAAATTGTATTCAATTATTAATAAAACATTTCATGTTTTCCGATAAGCCTTAGAATTCAAAGCTTCAATAAATTGTTGAATCAGTTAATCCAATAAAAGGATATTGAAATTAATATTAGTTATGTTCCTGCAAACATTGCTATTTGCAAAGAACGAATCAGTGTTTTATCATTTACTGCGAACAGCATTGAAATATTACTTTCTATTTTCTTCTTGCTTTACTAATTTGCCGTAAACTCCCATAATGAGAATCGGTGCCGCCCATTGTCCCACAAACGTAGCATCCCTGCTTCGTCCCATAAATTTTAGAGTAAGTGATATTGCCATAGCGCCGATAGCGCTGAACAAATACACATCGGACGGGATTTTTTTTGTGTGCTTTTCGATTGCTTTAGTGGTAGCATCCTCCTTAACTGTTAAATTTTCCATTTTATTTTTTTTAGTTAATTAAATTGATTGTTTTTAAATTTATTTTTTTAATAGTTACTATGTTCTGGTGCCAACTCGTGAAATTGGTTCTTTAATTTTAATTTATTTCTCCATGAACTCCAGGCACCTGTACTCCACAATACCAATACGATTAACAGTGGCTGAAATGGTAATCGTATCCAGCGAAGCAAATCAGAGTTTAAACCAAAGGCATCCTTGTGATTAATTAATTGAGCAATATTTCCAGGAAAAACTGCAGTGAAGAATAAAGCGACCATCCAACCAACGACAGCGCTCTGTTTTCGTAAAAAAATCAAAGATGCCCCTAAAAGTATTTCAACAACTCCAGAGAAAACAACAACTGTATCCGGATTTATGGGCAACCATTCCGGAACTTGCGCTAAAAAGGCTGTACGCTGAAAACTAAGGTGACCTATCCCTGCGAGAAGAAGAAATAATCCGAGAAGTATGCGAACAGTTGTTTGTGCTTTTGTTATTTTCATTACGCCATTTTTTATTTTTATTTTACTAACACTTCGTTATTTAAAATGCTGCTATGAACAGCTAGAGCTTCAACAAACTTTTTTAAGAACTCCTTTGTCTTTTCATCGGTTAAATTCCCGTTTTCGTCAAACTTTTTGTTTACCTCCGTGATCACCACTTCGGGAACATTCATCACCATAGCATTTATGGCCACCAATATCTGTCGCAGGTGGTATTGTGCCCTAACGCCGCCCAACAAACTGGGGCTTGCACTTATAATGCCCACCGCTTTTTTATCAAACGGTTTTAACGGGTGTTTAGAAAGAAAATCGATTGTATTTTTCAGCACCCCAGGAATAGAATAGTTGTATTCCGGTGTAACTATAATGACTGCATCGGCAGCCTTGATGGCAGCACTGATTTCTTCAACCGATTCAGGAAAAAACTTTTCATGCAGATCAAAATTATACATAGGTACATCAGTAATCGATACTTGTTCAACAGCAATATTTGCCGGTGCAAGTTTTTGTACCTCCTTTAACACCATTGTGTTAAAGGACTTTTTTCTTAAACTTCCGGAAACGGCAACAAAGTGAAAGTTATCTTTCATCGTATTATTTTATAATTAAATTATTGTGTAGAGATTCCTCCATCAATTACTTGGGTTGTACCAGTTATATATTTACTGTTCTCACTTGCAAGAAATAAGACTAAATTGGCAACTTCAATGGGTTCTGCATAACGTCCAAATGGGATTGTGTTCTCCAAATGTTTTTTTACTTCCTCAGCATGTCCCGCCACTTCACCTTCTTCAATTGATCGCATCATCCTGTTATTTACAGGGCCGGGATTAACACAATTTACCCTGATTTTTCGGGAAGCAACTTCAATGGCTGTGGCTCTCATAATACCTACAACAGCGTGTTTGCTAGTTATATAGGCACTTAAATTTACAGAACCTAAAATACCAGATACCGATGAAGTCATTATTATGCTTCCCCCATCTTTCATTTGGGGCAATGCATATTTATTTCCCAGCCATGCACCTTTTACATTTATAGAAATTACTTTATCAAATATTTCCTCAGGGTAATCTATTATAGATTTTACATCTCCCTCAATACCTGCATTATTAAAAAAGACATCGATTTTTCCATACAATTTTACCGTTTCATTGATATAGCGTTCCACGTCAATTGCTTTTGAAACATCGGCAACACAATATTTTACATGCTCACTATTTAATTCCTCTACGACTTTTTTTAGCTCGTCTTCAGTAAGGTCAACCAGCATTACTTCTGCACCTTCTTCTAAAAATAATTTAGCAGTGGTTTTTCCAATACTACCTGCCCCTCCGGTAATAACTGCTACTTTGTTTTCTAAATTTTTCATGTTTTACTTTTCAATGGTAAATTGACTTTATAAACTGATTTTCCCATGCTCACCTTCTGCATATTCTTTTCCTGTAGTAATTGCTTTTAACAAATTAAAAAGCACTACCATTTTGCTTGAACTGCTTTCCCAATAATCTACTTCGTTGGGTATAACTTTTATGAGAGTCATATCAGGATCGTCTAAACCAAGTGGAAACCAAGCTTTCATAATGGCACTCCACAATTCTTTCATTTTACTTTTGTCGTTTACCAGATTTGCAGTGCCGTGTATCATTAAATAGTTGTTGCTGCTTTCGTTAATAATGGCAATAGATACTTTTTTGCTTTCTTCTATTTCGTCAACTTTAGGTGAGGATGCCTTTGTAAAAAACCATATTGATCCATCATCATCAATTTTGCTTATACTCATAGGCCTGCCAGATATATTTTCGGCATTATTTTCGTTTGTAATGAGCATACAAGTACGCACACCTTTAACCATTTCAATAAACTTTTCAATATTTTGAGTGTGTTCCTGTTTCATAATTTACTTTAGTTTAAATATGTGTCTTAATCAATTGATAAACACGATGCAGTAAAGTTGAGGCTTTGAAAAAGGAGAGTGTTACACATTTGGGGAAATGAGTTGCAACATTCACATATAGGTGGAAAGATTATTACTCAATCAATGTAGTGACTTCGCACTGGCGACGGCCTTTCACAAACTGAGAGACTAAAAAAGAAGGCCCATTAATTTTATGGAGAGTAAGCTATTTCAAGCAAACAGTTTTCCAAAAAAAACAGGACAAACTTCACATAAGTAACTCCTCTTAAATTAGCTGTAAATCCTTTTATTTTTGAGTTGAATGACACCGCGTTTGCATCGGTATTTCTGTTATTGAAGAAATTTAAGTTATTCTCTAAATGATACTCTATTGAATTAGCTACAGTGTTAAATTCATTTATTTTTAATTCATTTATTTTTAAGATCCATTTTTAAAATTTGATAACTGCATCTTCCTTTTGCTCCGGCAAAGTGCAGAAAAAAAATCACTTTCAATAGGGTCAGGATGAGCACTTTTACAGTAATCCATACCAACTCGTCGGCAAAACGATTAAGTTGATTTACACCGGCAGCCAGCATAAGTAAAGCAATTCAGCAGTGTCGTAGGCATCGGTAAACATGCAACATCGTTATTATTAGTGAGCACCCAAGGGCTCAAAAACATAGAAACCTATCAGCAATTGATCTGCTTTGTGGGCCTTAGTCCGAAAGAGTATATAAGCGAGTCGAGCATAAGAGGAAAAACATAAATCTGTAAACAGGGCGGAGGGCGTTTGCGGCATAACTTCTACATGTGCGCTCTCAATGCCAAGTCAACGAATCCACGTTGCACAGCCCTATTTGATCGGTTGGTTGCTAATGGAAAAAACAAAAAACTGGCCATTATAGCTGTTTGTAATAAACTATTAAAACAGGTGTTTGAAGTTGTAAAACCAGGTGCTTTATTCGACAGAAATTATTTGCAAAAAGTCGCTTGATTTGTTTGGGTTTCTTGACAGTTTGTGTTAGCTATTACGCGTAACTGTCTTCAAACACTGTTGGTCGAGAATTCCTCAAACTAGCCAATAAAAGTTGCTTAAACTCAGTATTTTCACCCTAGCGCAAATATCGAGCAGCTTTCACTGGCCGACAACTTCGACTCATATCCACTCAACGATAATTCAGGAAAAACAATTAGATCAGCTTTTTCGAAAGCAGCAAGTTCTATCCCTTTTTTATGGTTTTCAATGTTGCCTTGAATGTTGCCTTTTTCAGAGTTTATTTGCGCCAAACAAACTTTCTGTTCGGATTGATTTCAATTGAAATCAGCGAATTTGCGGAACGGAGAGTATGCCCTTTTTATCTTATTATCAGTTTTTTCCCTACTCAGAATTTCCCTCTGTCGATCCGATGCTTTTAGGCATAAATACAACAACAAGATAGCGCCTAAATCTGAAAACACTTCCATTGTGCTAATCGCAATGGAAGCCTCATTACATTTGATGCACTCAATTGACGTTTCGCTTTTTAGGGTCGTCTGCTGGGTTAAAAGAATATCTCACCCTTCTATAAAGCATGAGAGAATAAACGGCTTTTATTGACATTGCAGATGAAGTATAAACTCATCTATGTATGCCTTAAGATATGTTGTTTTCGAAGAAGCTACATTTTATCCATATACCAATTCAATGCCTTGTCCATTTTCTGGTATTTAAGCAGTGCGGCTATAATTTTTTGTATGCGAATGAAGGCCGTTTCGCTTTTTACTACATAATCTAAAGCATCGTGGTGCATGCAGTTAATGGCCACCTCAATTTTATCTTGAGCAGACAAAATCACTACTGGAATATCTGGGTTGAACGCTTTTATTTTATCAAGTGTTTCGATGCCGTTCATCGCGTTTTTATCGATACCGTCAAGAAGATAATCTAAAATTATGACATCCGGATTATGTGATAAATGAGCTATACAAAGTTCTCCTGTTGTAAAGGTTTCAATTGTAAGTTCGGTAGTCTTCGGATCAACATTCTGGAGAAATTCTGCCTCCAATAATTTTAGATACATCTGATCGTCATCTACCAGAAAAAGCTTTATGTTTTTTGTGTTATTCATGTGTGGTATTTTTTAATCTATTCGCTTCTATTTCTAATTCTTTACAAGCCATCGTACACCCTTTTTCAAGCCTTAAAACTAGTTCTGGTATTTCATCCAAATTTTGCTGATTTCGTGCATATTCTTGCAGATTATTTGCCATGTCCTCATAATCTTTGCTCATACCCATGATCGCAAATGATGGAATCATTTTGTGTGCAGCAGACTTCAAGGAATCCCAATCTTTGGCTTGCAACGCTCGTTTTATCTCATTGACTAGTAATGGCGTTTGATCTATATAAAGCTCTATTATTTCCAGCATTAGGGCCGAATTAGATTTTGTACGGCCCTCTAAATAACTGAGGTCAATACATGTTGAATGTTTAATCAAATCGTTTTCAATTTCATTTAATTCAATAACACGAACAGGCTTATTAACCAATCCAACCATTTTTGTGTACAATAAACGTTCATCAACAGGCTTGGCTAGGTAATCATTCATTCCCGCCTCTCTGCATTTAGCTAAATCTGCTGTGGTAACATCGGCTGTTAATGCAATGATTGGAATATCCGATTTCATTTCTTTACGTATGTAATCTGACGCCTCAAATCCATTCATTATGGGCATTTGCAAATCCATAAGAATAATGTCGTAGGTTTTAGTTTTTAGAAAGTCAATGGCAATTTTTCCGTTGGCAGCAACGTCAAATTCAAATCCAAAATCCTCCAATAGTGTTCGCATCAATAATTGATTGAGTGCAATATCTTCTACTACCAATACTTTAATGTTCTTCATTTTTATGTTTTCTCGATAGTTCTCGAGATCTATCATTCCGTTTTCTTCGAGGTATTTTGTGTAATCGAAATTTGCTTCCGTTTTTTGAAACCGTAACGAGAATCTAAAGGTGGAACCAACGCCTATTTTGCTCGTAACATTTACGGAGCCGCCTTGAGATTCTACCAATTGCTTTACAATGGCCAACCCTAAACCCGTGCCCCCATATATTCTTGACGTAACACTTGATGCTTGCTGAAAGTTTTCAAATATTGTTTTTAAATTATTTTTTGATATTCCAATGCCTGTGTCTGCCACTTCAATTTCAAGTGTTACATGCTTTTTCTCCTCGCTGAGCATTCTCACGCTCACTGTTATTTTTCCATGATTAGTAAATTTTACAGCATTACTCACCAGGTTTAAAATAATTTGGTGTAATCGAACCGAATCACCAACCAATATCTCAGGAATAGTGCTGTCGTAATCTTTAACCAAGACTAAGTTCTTTTCTAGAATTTTGGTTTCAAACAGGTGAAGCATGGATGAAATAGAAGAAGCTATTCGGAAAGGAATTTCTTCAAAGCTCATTTTCCCTGAGTCCACTTTGGCCAAGTCGAGAATGTCATTGATCAGTACGATTAGTGCATCGCCACTCATTTTGATAGCTTGTAAATATTCGTCTTGTTTTTCTGTTAAATCCGTTTTAAGCACAACCTTAGTAAATCCGATGATGGCATTCATTGGCGTTCGGATTTCGTGACTCATATTGGACAAAAACTGCTGCTTCGCTTTTACAGCATCTTCGGCTTTTATTTTTGCATCTTCAGCAATCTCAGTCGCTAATTCTGCATGCAACTTTGCTTCGTTTAGCTCAGCTGAAATCCTGTTTTGTTCAGTAACATCTCTTGCCGCAACAAATACACCCAATACTTTTTCTTTTTCGTCTTTATAAACCGAAACATTGTATAATACATCTGTCAGTTTTCCATTCTTGTGTCTGATCGTGAGGGGGTAATTGGCTACTTCTGATTTTTCAAATGCTGTTTTATATCCTTTGCGCGCTTTATCGGGTTCGGTAAAATAATCTGAAAAATCCGTTCCTATTAATTTATCTCGCGACACACCCGTCACTTTTATCAAGGCTTCATTTACGTCTGTAATTTTTCCCTTCGCAGAAATTGTAACAAGTGGGTCGAGTGATGCTTCAATTAAACTTCGTGCATATTGTGATGATTGTTTTTGTTCGGTAACATCTCTTGCTGCCGCAAACACTCCTAATACATTTCCTTTGTCGTCTTTATAAACTGATGCGTTATACAATACATCAATCAACTTTCCAGATGCGTGGTGGATAGTAAGCGGATAATCGGAAACAAACCCTTTTTCAAAAACCTGCTTATATCCTTCTCGTGCTTTTTCTGGCTCCGTAAAATAGTCAGAGAAGTCGGTTCCAATTAATTTTCCCCTTGTTTCTCCTGTTACCTTCGCTGATGCTTCATTTACATCTGTAATTTTTCCTTCGGGAGAAATTGTAACAAGCGGGTCGAGTGATGCTTCAATTAAACTTCGTGCATATTGCGATGCCTGTTTTTGTGCTGTAATATCCATCAGGATGCTTAAGTTGAAATCAGCCCTTATACGACTTGCTTGGTATTGTGCAAATTTACGCGCACCGTTTTTTGTAATAAAATCAAAATCTCCAGTTTCTTCACCCTTTCTTATATATTCTTCGAAACGCTTGGCTGCTCCGGGTTGGGCGGTTGTTTTTAAATCGCTCACATTCATTTGCAATAACTCGTTAACAGAATAACCCAAAAGTTTGCCTGCTGCTTTGTTGGCAGATAAATAATTGCCTTGATCATCGGCCACCATAACTGCTGCAAGGCTATTATCAAAAATTGATTTAAACTTTTCTTCACTTTGGCGAACTTTTTCTTCTGCGGCTTTCCGATCAGTCACATCTCTTGCTGCCGCAAATACTCCCAAAACATTTCCTTTGTCGTCTTTATAAACTGATGCGTTATATAATACATCAATCAATTTTCCAGTTGTGTGATGGATAGTAAGTGGATAATCGGAAACAAAGCCTTTTTCAAAAACCTGCTTATATCCTTCTCGTGCTTTTTCTGGCTCTGTAAAATAGTCAGAGAAGTCGGTTCCAATCAATTTTTCCCGTGTTTCTCCTGTTACCTTCGCTGATGCTTCATTTACATCTGTAATTTTTCCTTCGGGAGAAATTGTAACAAGTGGGTCGAGTGATGCTTCAATTAAACTTCGTGCATATTGTGATGATTGTTTTTGTTCGGTCACATCTCTTGCTGCCGCAAAGACTCCTAATACATTTCCTTGGTCGTCTTTATAAACTGATGCGTTGTACAATACATCAATCAACTTTCCAGTTGCGCGGCGAATAGTAAGTGGATAATCGGAAACAAACCCTTTTTCAAAAACCTGTTTGTATCCTTCTCGTGCTTTTTCTGGCTCTGTAAAATAGTCCGAGAAGTCGGTTCCGATCAATTTTTCCCTTGTTTCTCCTGTAACCTTAACTGATGCTTCATTTACATCTGTAATTTTTCCTTCGGGAGAAATTGTAACAAGTGGGTCGAGCGATGCTTCAATTAAACTCCTAGTATATGCCTGACTTGTTGTAATTTTTCTTTCCGTTTCTTTCTGTACGGTAATATCGCGAATTGTTGATAAAACTATTTCACCGTCTTTTTCATCGCCTAATTGCAAGGGAACTAAACTTATTTCTATTACGAATTCACTTCCATCTTTTCGTTTTCCCAATAATTCTTTCCCAACTCCCATTTCTCTAGGTTTTTGGTCAGCAATAAATTTTCGTTAATTTGCTGGGTGACCTTCACGAAAACTTTCGGGCATTAACATTTGCACTTCTTGGCCAATCATTTCGTCCTTCGTATAACCAAACAGATTTTCCGTTTGTGCATTTACCATCTGTATTTTTCTATCATGGCCAATAAACACAATTCCATCAGGAGCCGATTCCAATACTTGCTTAAACTTTGCTTCCGATTTCAAGAGCCTTGTTTTTAATTTTAAAGATTTGTTATTAATAATCATTAAAAAAATTGCAATTAATATGGAGAGAATGCCTCCTAAAACAACGATAATTTGAGTAAACAAATAACTATCTTGCGTAATGTCAGTTCTATCAATCAATAATTTTTCTGCCAAAACCTCCATGTTTTTAGAAAGATCGCGAATGTCGTCCATAATTAGTTTGCCTTTTTGAGAACTAACCATTTCTACTGCCGCATTTAATCCATGCTCATCCCTTGTATTAATATTTTCATAGCTTATAGCAATTTTCTTATCAATAAGATATTTAAGCGAATCCAGGTTTAATAGTTGATTTGAATCAATAATCAAATTCTGTAATTGCAAAATATTTTTTTGAATTTCTGGTATTGCTAAATCTGAATATTCTTTAAAATCTTTATTCCCTGTCAATACAAAACCTCTTTCACCTGTTTCAATATCTTTTAACAAAGAAATATTGTCAGCCAAAGCAAGCTTCACTTTGTACGAATGAATAACCCAATTAGAATTCTTATTTAAAGTAATAATGTTTTTTAGCGAGAATGCTACAATTACAATTAAAACAGAAAAAATAGTAACGGGAATAAGGAAACTGTTTTTTGTGATTTTCATTTTGTATTAATGTTGGTCATAGAGATGCTTTATTACGAATGCTGATGTTAGCACAGATGTCGTTTTAGGGTTGCGCATAACGTCAAACTGTCTAAAAACCTCAAATCAATAACAAAAAATTTCTTTTTAAACCATAATGAAGCCTATTTTCTTCAAAAACACGCTAAAAACGGATTAAACGAAGTCTTTTGTTTAAATTTAAGAAACTAATATAGGTTTTTAGACAGACTGACGTTACGGGCTAATAAACGTGAGACTTTTGAATCTTAAATCTCATCGTCAAGATAAATTTGGTTTGAAAGATAAATGTTTTTGTTGAATGTTCAACCAGCATGTTTTAGTAGCAATTATTACCGAGGTTTTGTAGCTCAATTTTTTGCGAACGTGATTCTATAGAAAACATTAAACAGAAAATCTTTTGGATATTCAATTCTTTGGCTGTTCAGATAAATTATTCCAGCAGAACGGATTTATGCTTTTTATTTATCAACGCTAAAAAAGCACTCCTAAATTCTTGTGAAATTGGATTCTACTAAACATTCTCTCGATTGATTTTAATTGATTCTGCTTCCTGTATTTTTCTTTCTATTTAGAGTCTGTCTTTAAAGTTTGAAATGTTTATAACTAATGATATTAAGGATATTAAAGGTAGTTTTCTCTTTTTAGTTTTATAGCCTGAGAATGCAATTAATCGAAACTCCTAAGCTAAAATTTGAACAACCCAATTGGGCTAGAAATCGTGCATTTGGCCTGATGGACTCTATCATAGAATCTCATCCTGAGTTACTTAGGATTGTAGAGTCTGATATTATTGAGGGTTTAACACAAAGTGAATTCGGACGAAAAGATATTCCGAGCGTAGTCTAATTATAATTTGTAGAAGTCAGATTAGTGAACCTTTCTTTCTTACATACTGAGATCAATAGTGTAAATGCCATCATGATTAATATTCAGTTTCGCTTCATAACTTCTGTTTTTAAAGATTACAACACAAAAGTCGAAACATCATTACTAGAGGCTCATAAGGTTTTCCCTGAGTAAAAATCGATTTGCAGCATCATTGTTCCCATATTTCCCAATGGCGAGAATTGCACACAAAATTGAGCTTGCTTTATCAGCAACTTACCAATGAAAATTATGCAGCTAAAATCACAGAAAAAGGCTGCGTTAATAAAAAGCATTTTTACCCGAAACTAACATTAGAATTTCAGAGAACAACCTCGAAAATAAATTTAAATTTATCTTAATATTACTCATGGTATATTTATTATTTATATGAGATGTTTAATTGACTTTATCTTTATGAAAAGAACAGGTATGTTTAGATGAGCCAACGACTCAACAGAGATAAAATGCTTTCGAAAAATCAATTGTGTCTTATCGGGGAAAAACAAAAACTGGCAAGAACTTAAGATATTTCAGAGGATAAATTGTTTCTTGCAATTATTAAAATCCACGTAGCTGTCTATTTCAATGGCAAAAATTTCGCCTCATAAAATCCAAATTATAAGCAATAATTTAAACGTATCTTTGCACCTGTCTAAATTGGTATATCCCGCTGCACAGTATTCTATTATCTTAAATGTCCAAATTACCAGAAAAACATAAGTTTGTTGATCTTTCAGACTACGGAAGACCAGCAGCTAAAGTCATCGCTAACTCCCTCAAGAATACCTCTTTTACGCCTATTCACGTTACTATTGGATTTATCATATCTGGCCTAATTGCCAGCTATTGTATTGTTCAAGAGTATTATTGGCTAGCTGCGTTCTTTTTGATTTTCAAATCTATTCTCGATGCTGCAGATGGTGAATTGGCTCGTGTAAAACAAAAGCCATCGTATACAGGTCGTTATTTAGACTCTGTTGCAGATATTATGTTAAATGCTATATTTTTCATTTCCATCTGGTACATCACTGACACGGCTATTTGGAAATGCTTTGTGGCATTCTTAGGCTTACAATTACAAGGCACACTCTACAATTACTACTATGTCATTTTAAGAAATAAATTTAATGGCGATACAACCAGTCGTATATTTGAAGATAGAACACCAATTGCTCTAAAAGGCGAAGCTCAAAAGCATGTGAATGTCCTTTTTGCTCTTTACAAGACACTTTATGGTGCTTTCGACAAAACCATTTATGCTTTAGATAGCAATGCGGATAAAGGTAAAGTATTACCAAATTGGTTGATGACAAGTGTGTCCACGTTTGGTCTAGGGTTTCAAATACTCATTATTGCCGTTCTACTTGTCCTAGGCTTGAAAGCCTTTATTCTACCTTTCTTTTTTGCTTATACCATCATGGTCTTTGTATTTATTGGAATTCGAAAATATTTTTATTAACGAACCAATTTCTGAGCAATAGATGATTATTTTACTATTTGTAAAAGACTGTCAATACTTAAATAGGGTTCACTCGAAACGTTAAATTCCCTTTGAATGGAGTATTTATCAGCCGAAAATTAACACTTGCTCCTTTAATGACAAGCATTTTTTGTTTTTCAGTAGACCCTAAATAATGTCTGTCCACAGAGTACGGAGTTTGAACTAGAGACTCTAAATAGTGTCTGTCCACAGAGTCAGGAGTTTGAACTATAGAGGCTTCTGATTAGGCGCACGAAGGGCGAAAAAGCACAGTTTACTTTTGTAAATGAGTGTTTTTCGGGCTAGTGCAACGACATCAGGAGACTCTATAGACAGACTCTAAATAAGGTCAGGTTAAAGTCGTAGAAAAAACAACAACTAATTGATTGAAGCTTTTTACAGATGCACTGTAGTAGTCCGAAAATAGGCTTTTGTTTATATTTAAAAATTCGTATTTCCAAGTAGTTTTCGGAAAGGCAATCCCCCACATCTAGGCATTTAGCAAAAAGCTTCATGCGATTACTGAGAAAATTTACATTTCCATTTTACGCTCTTTAACGCTGTCGCCACCCACAAAAATGGCGATGAGCTCGCTGATCTAATAAAACAATTCAGGTTTACAGGAAAAATAAATTGCGATTCAATACCACTAAATTCTCCTATAAAAAGTATTAAATAATTAATTGTTACATAAATTATTTAAATGTAATTGTAAAAGTCGAACCTTTCCCAAGTTCACTGTCAAGCTCAATAGTGCCACCATAATCTGCTAAATGATGATATACTAAGTAAAGACCTACCCCAGTACTATCCTCATTATCAGTAAATTTTTGATGTAAGCCAAAAACCTTATTCCCAACTAAATCCATATCGAACCCAATTCCATTATCCGAATAAATGATTTGTTTTTGCTCCTTATGAATGCGTGTTTCAATACGGATAATAGGAGATACCGAAATACGTGAATATTTAATTGAATTAGTAATAAGATTCAAAAAGATACTTTCTAAGTAATCCAAATTAAACTCTAGTTCAGAAAATGCTTCAAAATCAGTCTCTATTTTTACGTCATTATTATCAATAATCGACTTAATTGACACACATACTTTACTAATTACAGCTTCTAATTTATGGCTATTAATAGATGAATCGTCAATACTAATATTCGAAACTTTGTTCTGGTAGGAGCTTAAGGTAGCCTTCAAATTATCTATCATTGACTTTAGAAGTTCCATCGAAAGCATTGTTTCAGGGTCTTCAATCGTGGTTTTATCAATTAACTCAAAAATCATCTCCATATTCGCTATCGGAGATTTTAAATTGTGGGTGGAAGAATAGCTCAATAGTTTTAATTTTTCATTCGCTTTCAAATACTCAGCTAACAATTTATTCCTTTCTTCTTCAAGTATTTTTTGTTGCGTAATATTTTTTGCAATCGCATAAACCAACTTCTGATCAGGCAGTGGAATTGATGTCCATGAAAGCCAAACAACTTCACCATTCTTCTTAACATAGCGATTATTAAAATTCAACAGAGGTCTGCTTTTTCTCAATTCGTCTCGACGAAAAGCTGTTTCCGTTTTATCTAAATGAAAAATAAAAGTATCAATTGGCAAACCATACAACTCTTCTTTCGAATATCCCAAAAGCTCAGTTAAAGCAGGATTCACTCTCTTAAAAAAACCATCGTAACCTGCAATACAAAGTAAATCATGCGTGAGCTCAAAAAAAGGCTCAAGATTGTAATCCATTTTAATAATATTTAATCAATCAGCCAAAAATGGCAAGGACTTCTAGTTAATAAAGCATGGTAGAATTGACATTGTTCTCATTAAGTATGCAAATTTAAATTAAACAAAATCAACTACCTGTTGTGAAGCACAATCTACGCAAACTTAATCCTATAGTTTCTCAAAAAATAATTAAACACTCACTTTTTAAAATGTTTAACCAAATCTCTGAACTACCTTTCTTGCTAGGAAACTTTATCAACTGCAATCCTATATGTTGGATCTTCCATCACATTTACATCTATAATTTCCTCTGCATTTTTGAGCAACAGTAGACAATCGGCGCTTAAATGTCTTAAATGCACCTTTTTGCCGACCTTGCTATATCGCTCGGTGAGCTTGTTCAATGCTTCAATTGCCGACATGTCCACCACCCTACTCTCTGCAAAATCAATGATCACTTCTTTTGGGTCCTCTAAAACATCGAATTTTTCGTTGAATGCTATAATAGAGCCAAAAAACAATGGACCATATATTTTATAATGCTTAACTCCATCCTCATCAATCGATTTTCTGGCTCGAATTCTTTTTGCGTTATCCCAAGCAAATACTAGTGCAGCTATGATCACGCCAATTATCACAGCTAGGGCAAGATTATGGAGTATAACTGTCACCAACGTAACCATCACCATCACAAATACATCCGATTTTGGCATTTTGTTAAATGTCTTAAAACTTGCCCACTCGAAGGTTCCAATAGCAACCATAATCATCAATCCAGTCAAGGCGGCCATCGGCACTTTCTCAATTAACGAAGAACCAAACATGATGAATACCAGGAGCATTATTGATGCTACAATACCAGACAATCTAGCTCTTGCCCCATTTGAAACGTTGATTAAACTTTGTCCAATCATAGCACAACCACCCATACCGGAAAAAACTCCAAAAGGATGTTTGCTGCACCCTGCGGAGGAGCTTTTACTGGCTAGTTTTCGGAACGCTAGACGCACAGTTTTTGACGACAGTCGCACACAAGAACTAACAGCGTCTTAGCAAAAGTAGAGAGTCTCATTTTTCAAATGAAGATTTTTTTAAGTTTGAAAATTGTGTTCCAAAAGGAGGTTTTCGATAAGTTTTCGCCATCATCGACAAGTTGCAAAAAGTTATAGGTAAACCAGTGTTCTCTTTCCCAAGAAAAATTTGTTAGGTTTATTGTTGTCTGTTCAATAGGCTGAGCCTCTGAATTCTTTATTTGGAAAAAAGTTTGGATATAATGCAAACCATATTAACTTTGAAAAAACTTGCAATAAAAAATGACGAGAAATACAACCACGATTGAATGGGCCACTGCCTGCAACATCGGTTTGGAAAACTTTGCGGTTCAAGGCTTCGTAGACAGTTTTATGGTTAATAAAGGACTTGTTCTACGCAGCAGAATTTGTGGTAAAAATCTTCACCCTCGTTAAGCCTCCAAGCTTTGCCTCTAATCCAAAATAAGCGATAGTGCTAATTTAAATCTTAAAAGACATAGAAAGAATTTATGCTTTTTAACTCCATTGACTTTGCTATATTCTTGCCGATAGTTTTTATACTTTATTGGTTTGCGACAAAGAAAAATTTAAGAGTTCAAAATATTTTACTACTCGTTTCAAGTTACTTTTTTTATGCTTGTTGGGATTGGCGATTTATGTTTTTACTTATTTTTTCTACCTTATTAGACTATTTTACAGGTATTAAAATTTACGAAAGTACAAATCACAGAAAGAAAATGTTTTGGTTGTGGTTTAGCGTCATTATTAACCTAGGTTTTCTTGGAGTTTTTAAATACTATAACTTTTTTGCTACTTCAGTTGCTAATGGCCTATCACTATTGGGCTTTCAAGCAAATATGAGTTCATTACAAATCATATTACCCGTCGGTATTTCTTTTTATACTTTCCACGGCCTATCCTATGTCATTGACCTTTATAAAAACAGAATCAAACCTGAAAGAAACTTTGTCGATTATTCTGTTTTCGTTAGCTTCTTCCCTTTGCTTGTTGCAGGTCCAATAGAAAGAGCAACCCATCTTTTGCCACAAATTCGAAAAAAAAGGGAATTTGATTATTCGAAAGCTATTGATGGTTTGCGACAAATTTTATGGGGCTTATTCAAAAAAATTGTCATAGCTGACAACTGTGCAGAATACGCAAATACCATTTTCAATAATTCAGCTGCCTATTCTGGAAGCACTCTTGTTTTAGGTGCATTATTTTTTACTTTTCAAATCTACTGTGACTTCTCTGGATACTCCGATATTGCATTAGGAACGGCTAGACTATTTGGCATCGACCTTTTAAAAAACTTTGCATTTCCTTACTTTTCGAGAGACATAGCCGAATTTTGGAGACGTTGGCATATTTCGCTTTCATCTTGGTTTAAAGACTACCTCTACATTCCATTAGGCGGAAGTAGAGGTGGTATGTGGATGAAGATTCGGAATACTTTTATCATATTTCTTGTAAGTGGTTTTTGGCACGGAGCTAGTTGGACTTTTATTGTTTGGGGTTTTCTTAATGCTTTGTATATAATGCCATCAATTATTTTTGATACTCATAGAAATAACCTTGACACCGTAGCAAAAGGTAAATTACTACCAACAGTAAAAGAGATTTCATCAATCGGCATTACCTTTGGCCTGACTGTTTTTGCTTGGATATTTTTTAGAGCTAATGGTATGTCGCATGCATTAAGTTATGTTTCAGGGATCTTCTCAGCTTCACTTTTTACTCTACCGAAATTTATCGGTATGAGTGAAGCTTTAACAACTATAATTCTTGTGGTTATATTTATGATAGTTGAATGGATAGGAAGGGAGAATCAATATGCATTAGAAATCATTAAAACTGTTAGATCTAAAGTAATTCGTTGGTCGTTCTATTTAGTAATTCTATTAACAGTTTATTTCTACGGCAATTTTGGTGAAACTGTTGAATTCATCTATTTTCAATTCTGATATATAATTTTATCGACATGAAAAAATTTATTCTGGGTGTTTTAAGCTTTCTATTAATTTTATTGATATTCAATGGTGTAGTTTTATCCTTTGCAAATTTACATTATTACAAAAACTACGATAAAAAGCCAAGTAAAAATTATAGCTCATTCATTATGTCAGACTCACATGGACTCCCAATAGGTGACTTTAGTGAAGAGTTTAATGTATATAATTTCTCGGCAGGAAGCGACTCTTATTTTGACATTGAAAGGAAGATAAAATATTTAATAGAAAATGATTATAAAATAGATACTATTTATATGACTGTCGATGACCATGCACTCAGTCCACACAGAGAACATGCAAATAATTTAGATAGAAGCGTAATCTACTCTTCGGAAGATGAATACGACAGTCATTTTTCTTATTTGAGGGAAAAATATATAAAATACTATTTGGCGATATTTCAGCCAAGAGTTCGAACTTTATTCAAACAATACTTGAAAGAAAATTTTAAACATATTTACATTAAGAAAAACGATAATCCAAATAAAGATGTTCCATGGTATAAATTATCAGAAAACGAAAGGATTAAAAGAGTGGAAATTAGGAAGCAAGCTCAATTCGGATCAGAGTTTAAGAGCAAAAAACTAGAAGAAACACTAATAGAAATTATTAATTTATGCCGAATGAATAAGATTGAATTGATAGGTATTAAATTTCCTATTCCCAATACTTATGTGAAAATCCTAGGTGATAAAAACTTCGGTGCGGATAAAGTATTATTATCTTATGGTGTAACGGTAATTGACAGTAAATTAATTTTTATAGACCATAATGAATATTTTAAAAACACAGACCATATGAATTCTAAAGGGGGTAAAATATTTACAAAAATCCTATTAGACAAATAAAGCACATGCGTAACAATCTACAAATGGATGTATTGTTGCATTTCAACTATTTTATTCAGCAAAGCATCGACATTATGTGTTTGTTATTCTAAATTGTTGCATTAGCAAGTTGATGTCAATTTGATATAAATCAGAGTTGCCCTGCCATTATGAATGATCATTGATATTTTCATCTGGTAAACAGCGAAAACGAAAATCGATTTTTAATGAACCCTTTGGTTTAAAGCACATTTAGGATAATTGGTTATGAATGTTTACTGAAATTAGGATTCAATAAAAACACGTAAAATTATGATTATGTGAATGTTATAATGTTTAATTTTTGATTTGGTGTGCATTATTTGACGAAATTGATCAGATTGTATGCGTCACAAATTATTATTTTTATTGTTTTCTAGAATTTGGCTTAGCCAGCAACACGCCATCTGCTTCGTTAAGAGTATT
>Ga0209702_10004551_pt1 | contig 19978 bp, 10 predicted proteins | sample FRY01_FD_187210 | JGI IMG/M metagenome (GOLD analysis project Ga0209702, IMG submission 187210) | Freshwater microbial communities from Lake Fryxell liftoff mats and glacier meltwater in Antarctica - FRY-01 (SPAdes) (version 2) | ecosystem: Environmental > Aquatic > Freshwater > Ice > Glacier...
GCTCTGGCTTTCTATACTGCCGCATCCCTGCCTCCAAGACCCATCAGGCCCATTGTGGAAGAACAGCTTGCAGGCCCGAAATGTGAGTGTCCATGTGGGGTTCGTGCATCGGATACATGTGTTAAGACGGCGAGTGTTTCGCCCGCGTCTGCGAGCCCGCGACGACCCGGTGCGGCCTGGCTGGGGTCGCGGAGTGTGCTCTGGATGGCATGAGCGAGACCTTCTTCGTCTGCGCTGACAGCCCGACCTGCGCCGCAAGTGACTATGGATGCACGTGCTTTGAGGGGGCGTGTGACGTCCGGACCTGTCGGCCATGGACCACGCGCTGTGCCGGGGGCGGGCAGCAGGTCTGCGCCCCGGACGGGCGCGGTTGGGAGGCCGTGAAAGACTGCTATGAGGGGATGGTCTGTGTCGAGGCGCTGGGTACGTGCCTTTCTCCGAGCTGCGTGTCGGGGTCCGAGGATTGCGTTAACGGGCGGCTCGGGCTCTGCAAAGAGGACGGGGTCAGCTGGGAGGTCACGGACTGCGAGGCGACGGATGAAGTCTGCGATCACGTCGGCGGCGGCGAGCTCGATCCCGATTTTGCGTGTGTGGCCCAGACCTGCGTCCCGGAATCAGTGGTCTGTGGCGCGGACGGCTTGTCGGTCACTCATTGCAACCTTGGCGGGACCTACGCGGGACCGATGCGATGCGGCGTGGACCAAGAGTGCAAGGATGGCGGATGTGTGAACGTGCCCGGAGGCTGTCCGACGGCGGTGATCACGGTCGCGACCGTCGTCGAGGGTGGTCAGATCGGTCCGCAGACGGTCCTTCGACTCTCCGGGGAAGAATCGTTGTCTGCGGTCGGTGAGGTGGCGCAATATGAATGGACCGTGATCCAGCCTGCGGGCTCAACCTCTGTGTTTATGCCGACGAGCTCGTCGCCGGAGGTCATGTTCGAGGCGAATGTCGTGGGCGAGTATGTGTTCAAACTATATGTGCGGGACTCGACTGGGCAGAAGTCATGCGTGGCTTCGATCTACACCGTCTTGGTGGTGCCAGTCGCAGGCATCCGCATTGAGCTGACCTGGGATACGCCGGGCGATGCCGACCAGACCGACACTGGTCGCGATCGATTTGGTGAACCGACGGGTTCCGATGTGGATCTGCACTTCCTGCATCCTCTGGCCGAGGGCAAGGTCTTCCATGCCACTTACGACGCCTTCACATTCAATGAGAGCCCGGATTGGGGCGTCGTGGGCCCGACCAACAACCCCAAAGTGGTCCGTGTCGACGATGACGGGGCTGGACCTGAGGTCGTGGTGCTAGAGAGCCCTGAGTCCGACGCCGCCTATACCGTCGCAGCGCACTATTGGAATGAATGGGGTTTTGGCCCTTCTCGTGTGACGGTGCGCATCTACATCGACGGGGTGATGACGTATGAGGAGAGCGGCATCGAGTTGGTAAACGAGGAGCTATGGGAGATTGCGACTATCGCGTGGCCATCCAAGGTCACTACGCCGATTCGCGTGGATGGCCAACCGAAGATCGCCTACACGCCTTATGGTCTTGAACGCTAAGCGAAACCTAGGGTCGGGCACGCTCACTTTTCACTTTCTGCCGCGCCGCTCGATTAGCCACGCGCCCAGAGGGAAGACGATCAGCGCCGGCAGGGTCCAGAACGCGGGGTTCGCTGGTTCGAAGCCGCGGGGGCGGTAGACGCCGCCGTTGATGAGGACCGTCAGCACGTAGAACACGAGGATCGCGAAGCCGGCCCGTCCCCAGAGGCGAAGGTCAATCGGGGCGGGCGCTGGCGTCGGGTGTAGGCCGGCGGCGAAGGCGAAGAGGCGAGGGGAGTCAATGGCCAGGAGCCCGAGGCCACCCAGCCACATCAGCGTCACGACCGAGGCTGTGGGGTAGACCGCGGTGCTCCAGCAGAAGACGCCGATGGCGGTGATGACTGGGAAGAAGAGCAGCGCGCCGACGCCGGCGAAGCGTTGGGTTAGCAGCAGCGTCGCGATGAGGATCTGGACGAGCCCCGTGAAGGTGTAAAAGAAGCCGGTGGCGTGGAACGCGTCCAGGAAGTCGTGGAAGGGACCGATCTGCGCCGGATCCGTGAAGGGCTCGCCGAGGATCTTCTTGAGGCCGGCCGGCAAGAGCGCGAAGCCAAGCAAGATCCGGAGGTTGACCACGAAGAGCCAGGCGCTGCGGCGCGCGCGGAGGGCGTGGATTCGGTTTATGATGCGGGTGGATAGGTCGGCGACGCTCATGCGGTCGTCATGCCATCGGCGCGCCCGGAACCCAAGCATCTTCGGCGCTCAGATTGTTTTGTCGGGGTGCCTTGTCCGTTATCGGCGGTCCTTTACGTCTAAGGGTGATGACGTCGCGCGGCATTATCGAACTGAACGCATGTTCATCATTATCGCGGTCTCCGCGGACGTTATAATGCCGTTCTAGCGATCAGAACCCGGCCACAAACCCGCTCGCGGCGCGAGTGTAGGAGGACCCCATGGAACAAGTACCCTTTGGTGACATCACCTTCGCCGAGAACCCCGAGGCGCGCTGCGCGTGTGTGCTCGTGCTGGACGTCTCCAGCTCGATGCGCGGCAAAGCAATTCAAGAACTAAATGAGGGGCTTATCGCCTATCAGGACGAGCTCTCCGCCGACACGCTGGCGGCCAAACGCGTCGAGGTCGCCGTCGTGACTTTTGGCGGGGATGTGAAGACCGAGACGGAATTCACGACCGCGGACTACCTCATCCCGCCGACCCTCGTCGCCACGGGGGATACGCCGATGGGCGCCGCCATCCAGCACGCTATTGCGCTGTTGGACGCCCGCAAGGCCGTCTATCGCGAGAACGGCATCGCGATGTACCGCCCGTGGATCTTCCTGATCACCGACGGCGCGCCGACGGACTCGTACAAGAAGGCCGCTCAGGCGGTCCGCGAGGGTGTCGCGTCGAAGTCCTTCATCTTCTTCGCCGTCGGCGTCGAGGGCGCGAACTTCAAAGTCCTGCGCGAGATCAGCGTCACCGAGCCCCTCAAGCTGAAGGGGACCCAGTTTCGCGAGCTCTTCGCGTGGCTCAGCGAGTCCCAGAAGGCCGTATCGTCTTCGAACCCCGGCGAGAACATCACCCCCTCGAACCCCACCGGGCCCGACGGTTGGGGCAGCATCCCGACCTAAGCGATGTGGAAGGTCTTAAAGGCCAGCGTCGCTGGCACGAGTCACGCCAAGACGGGCAAACCCTGCCAGGACTATTGCGGCTATCGCCGTGTGGTCCTGGGGGGCGAGGCCTACATGGTCGCCGCCTGCGCTGACGGGGCGGGCAGCGCCTCGCTTAGCGAGTACGGCGCGCTCTTCGCGGTCGACGTCGTCATTGAAGCGGCCGCACACCACCTGGCGGCGACGGGGCTTGAGGCTATCGGTCGCGACGACGTCGTCGGTTGGTTCGAGAGCGCTCTTCGGCAGCTACGATGCGAGGCCTATCTCTTGGGGGTGCCCGACCGCGAGCTGGCTTGTACCCTGTTGTTGGCGGTCCTCGGCCCGTCACGGTCCATCTTCGCGCAGATCGGCGATGGGGCGATCGTGAGGCGCGTGGGCGAGCAATATGTCCCGGTCTTTTGGCCTCAGCAGGGTCTCTACGCGAATATGACAAACTTTATCACCAGCGCAGACCTCCCGGAACAGCTGGACTTTCATGTCGAGGGGGCGGCGACCGAGACCGCTATCTTTACGGACGGCCTGCAGAATCTGGCGTTGGCCTTCGCGACCAGGACCGCACACCAGCCCTTCTTCCAACGTATGTTTGGGCAGCTAGAGGCCGTCGCAGCCGCCGAGGACCTAGTCGTGCCGCTGCAGGCCTTCTTGGATTCGCGTGTCGTCAATGACCGGACCGATGACGATAAGTCTTTGATGTTAATACTTAGTGGTGTCGCAGAGGCGGAGGCATATGACGTCAGTCGTTGACCAGAGAGGCACAGCGCTCGTCCTTGGCGCGGAGATTGGCCGGGGAGGCGAGGGAACGATCTACGCGATCGACGGCGACGCCGCCCGGGTCGCGAAGATCTACCACTCGAAGATCGCCGTCGACGCTGCGCGCGTGGCCAAGCTCCGGGTCATGATCGCGACCGGGTCGGCGGCCCTTCGCAAGGTCGCGGCCTGGCCTGATGGCCTCTTGAAGGACCCAACGACGCACAAGGTCGTCGGCTTTACGATGCCGCGGGTCACTGGCTACCGCGACCTGCACGAGCTCTACTCGCCGGCCCACCGGCGCCAGAACTTTCCGGATGCCGACTGGGCCTTCCTCTTACACGTCGCGATGAATGTGGCGGCGGCCATGAACTCGGTGCACGCCGCCGGGCATGTCATCGGTGATGTGAACTCAAAGAATATCTGCGTCGCCCTCGATGGCACGGTTAGGCTTACCGACTGCGATTCGTTTGCGATTACCGACAAGGACGGGGTCTATCCCTGCCTCGTCGGGGTGTCCGAGTTTACCCCCCCCGAGCTCCAGGGGCGGGACTTCACGAGAGAGACCCGGACCATCAACCACGACAGCTTTGGTCTGGCGGTGCTGGTCTTTCACTTCCTGTTCCTTGGCCGTCACCCCTACTTCGGCGTGCCACCCCTCCGCGGGACGGTGCACTCGATCGGCTATGTCATCCGCGAGCGCCTCTTCGCGTACGGGCGCCGTGGGCGCGAGTTTGGCTGGACTCACCCGCCGATGTCCTTGCCCTTTGGTGCCGTGCCCCCCGCGATTCAGGCATACTTCGAGGTGGCCTTTGTCAAAGGGGGGAACAAGACCCCGCGACCAACGCCGGCAGAGTGGCGTACGGCCCTATTGGGCATGCAAAAGGGCTTGATTCAGTGCAAGGTCGAGACGCCGCACAAGCACATGTCGTTTTTGAAGGTGTGCCCCTGGTGCGAGCTAGCGGACAAGACGGGGGCCAACTTCTTTCCGGGAAAGGGCGTGTCGGCCGATGGGACCGATGTCTACAAAGCCAACCTTCACGAGCTCTATCGCCTGTACGCCGAGGTCGAGCGGTTCGCGGTCTTAAAGGCGCCGGTCCCGCCGAAGTTCACGGTGGGTCCCCTGCCGGCTGGGCCCTCGCTCTTCATCGAACCAGCTTGGGAGCGCTTGGTCCGGGCCGAGTCGGGCTTTCATACGTGGGCGTGGGGGCTGGCGGCGACGACCGCGACGACGCTGCTCACGCCCTTTGGCTGGGCGGCGGTGGCGCTCGCGGGGCTCGGGGCTGCGGTGATGGGCCGTCGCTGGTGGGCGCTGCGTAAGGATCCCTTTAGGCCGGACCGCTTGCGTTTGCGCGATGGCGTCGATCTGGGAAGTGACAATGTGAGCTTCGCGGAGATGGATCTGGGTCGCGCGGTCGCCAATGTGCGGGCCGATCTCGCGCAGGTGATCTCGCGTGCGGCCGATGTCCGACAGATGTATCTGAATCTCAAGGATAGCCACAAAGAACGCCTCAAGGGCTATACGCGGGATACCCATCGCGGGCAGCGCGACAAGCTCCTCCGGAAGACGTTGATTCGCCAAAACCAGATCGCTACGCATGGACCTCGCTCTGAGCAGCTGCTGGCCAGCTACGGCGTCGCGACGGCCTACGATGCGCTGACGATGGACCTCAGCTATCTGCCTGGCATTAGCCCCGCGCTGCAAAATGACCTAATCGCGTGGGCCGAGGGCGTCCGGGGTAGCTTCGTCTTCAAACAGTCCCGCGGCATCTCACCCGCCGACCGCCGGGAGGCTCTTGTCGCGTCCCAGCGGGAAGAGGTAAGCCTAAGCACTGAGTTGAAGGCCCTCGCGCTTGAGGCGCAGGAGATCCACTGGCGCGCCCGAGGCACTTTTGCCGAGCACTTTGAAGAGATGAAAGCGCGGTTTGATGCGCAGCAGGTGAGGATCGGCGCGCAGCATCTGCTGGACCGGGCGCGATTGGATTATGCCATGGCGAAAGGGCCGTGGCCCCGGGGGCGGTCGGCCGAGCGGCTGCGCTGGCCCCTCGTGGCGGCCGCGGTGCTGGGGCTGGCGGGGGTGCTGCGGTTGGTGGTCTAGGGACAAACGCGGGCGCTGGACGCGGCCTCCCCCGTGACCCCTCGGAGGTCCGTGCGGACCGGTCCCGGCCCCACCCCGCCCCCCGCCCCGGCCAGTCGCCCTCCCGCCTTAACTACTAACTACTAACCCGATTGGTAGTTCGCTGGGAGATCGTGGTCAGACTTTTTTCGCTCGCAAAATCAACAATTCAGGAGTTCCAAATACTAACTACTAGACGGAATAGTAGTTAGTTGGTAGTTGGAGGGAATGAAGCGCCCCCAAGATCCCCCAAAGTTTGATGACGCCCTCAAAGACCTCATGGCTGGCCCTAGCCCGGCGGACTTTGTGGCTCGGTTGGGGCTTATCGCTGATGACAGCTACCTGCATTGGGACGATCTCCGAAGACGCGCTCCGCCCCTTGGGTTGTCGTTGCAGATGTGGTGGGCGGGCCTGAAGTTCTTGCGGCTGGGCGCCTCTCAGGCCCTACCCCTGCTCGATGTGGTGAACAGGCCCTGCATGGTCTCTGTGGGCCATCAACGTGTCGTGCAGCGCCTTCACCGGATCGACACCGAGTGTGGGGCGCTCATCTCCACATCCGAGGCCGTGACCAATCCCTCGACCAGGGACCGCTATCTATTGAATTCGTTGATTTCAGAGGCCATTACCTCAAGCCAGCTTGAGGGCGCCGCGACTACCCGGGCCGTCGCGCAGGAGATGCTGCAGTCGCGACGCGCTCCCCGCGACCGTAGCGAGCGGATGATTTTCAATAACTTCATCACAATGGAGCGGATCTCGGCTCTGCGTGACGAGCCTCTGACTCCCGCGATGATTTACGATCTGCATGCGCTGGTGACGTCCGGGACTCTGGACAAACCGGACGCCGCTGGCCGCCTTAGACGTGCTGACGAGGACATCGCGGTATTAGATAATGATGATGAGGTCTTGCACGACCCGCCGGCCGCGTCCGAGTTGCCCCGACGTCTCCAAGTGATGTGCGACTTTGCCAACGCCGAAAATACCGACGGCGCCTTCTTTCACCCGGTCGCGCGCGCCATCGTCCTGCACTTCTGGCTGGCGTATGACCATCCCTTCGTCGATGGCAATGGCCGAACGGCTCGCGCCCTCTTCTACTGGGCGATGCTGCGCCAGAAGTATTGGCTCTTTGAGTACATCTCGATCTCTGAGATTATCCTCAAGGCTCCGGCGAAGTATGGCCGGGCATTTCTGTTGACCGAGACGGACGGCAACGACCTCACCTATTTTCTGCTCTACCATCTGGATGTCATCTGCCAGGCCATCGATGGGTTGCAGGCCTGGATTGCGCGGAAGACGGATGACGTCCGGACCGTCGACGCGGTCCTACGTGATGCCGGCAGTGTCTTTAATCACCGCCAGCGCGCGGTGTTGGCACGCGCGCTTCGGCATCCGACCGAACCCCTCACGATTGGCGAGCACAAGTCGCAGCAGCAGGTCGTGTATGAGACCGCGCGGACGGATCTCCTTCAGCTGGTCGACCATCGGCTGTTGGTTCAGTCCAAAGAGGGGAGAAAGCTCGTGTTCCTGCCAGCGAGAGGGCTGGAAAAGCTGCTCAAGAGGCTCGGCGACGCGGCCGGATGAACGGGGGGGGGCGTGTCGTGGTGGGGGTGGCAGGCTGGAAAGCCTGCGCTACGTGGTGAGGGGTGAGGGGTGGGGTTGGCAGGCTGGAAAGCCTGCCTTACGGGTGTTGCCTGCGCTGGGAGCGGCCGTTGGCCCTTGACCGCGTGAACCCAGAGGCGTAGTCGGTCGGATACCACTCGCGGTGTAATGTGGTAGGCTCGCGCCAACGGCTGCCCCACAAGCCACTGGAGATTGTATGACCACCTCGCATTCTACTGCTGACGAACTCGGCGCCACGGCCAACTCGGACGAAGAGCCCACCCCGCCTCCCCCCGCGGTCACGCGCGTCTTGCTCACCGGCGCGACTGGCTTCATCGGGCGCCATCTCACGGCGCGCCTCGCCGCCATCCCGGACCTCGCGCTCGTATCGGCCAGCCGCAGCAAGCGCGGGCGGGGGTGGGTCGTGCTCGATGTCCAGAAGCCGGCGACCTACGCGGCTGCGTTGCACGACATCGACGTGGTCGTCTGGCTCGTGCACGAGATGGCTGGAGGCCACGGCTACGAGGCGCGCGAGGTGGCCGAGGCGACGGCCTTCTCAGCCGCGGCCAAGGCGGCGGGCGTGAAGCGCATCGTCTACCTCGGTGGGCTCCGTCCGACGGGTGAGGTGTCGCGCCACCTCGCGAGCCGTATCGCGACCGGCGTCGCCCTAACCACCAGCGGAGTACCGGTCGTCGAGCTGCGCGCCAGCGTCGTCATGGGCGCGGGCTCGGACGGCTGGACCATCATGCGCGACCTTGCGGGGCGCTTGCCGGCGATGATCGTGCCGAAGTGGCTCAATAATCGCACCTGTCCCATCGACGTGAGCGACATGGTCGACGTGCTCGCCGCGGGGATCACGGGGCGCATCGAGCCCGGCGTCTGGGACGTGCCGGGCCCCGAGACCTTGCGCTATCGTGACCTGCTCGCGCGTGTCGCCGACGCGATGGGTCGTAAACCGCCAATGATCCGCGTGCCGCTGCTGACGCCGGCCCTGTCGTCGCTATGGCTCGGGCTCGTAACGCGGGCGCGGATGAATGTCGCGCGCGAGCTTGTCGAGGGCCTCAAGTCCGACATCGTCGCCAGCGGGCCCATCGTGTGGGACGTGCTCGGCGCGCCGCAGGTCGGGCTCGATGAGGCGATTCGCCGCGCGCTCGCCGAAGAGAGACCGTCGCAGGGCGCAAGGATTATCGAGTGGATCGCAAAGCGCTTTACACCTTCCAACGCCCGCCGCTAGCGCTCGTCCTGGGCATCTCCGCGGGCTGGCTCGCGGTGGTGGCGTTGGCGCCGTCGGGCACGGCCATCTCGTGGCTCGCGGCCGCTTCGGCGCTGGCGATGGTCGCGACGTTCGTCACGCGCACGCCGCTCCTGCGGTGGCCCCTGCGCTCAGACGTGGTCGCGCTGGGGCTCGGCGTCGGCTTGGTCACGCTCGCGGCGACGCACGCGGTGGCGCCATCCGTGCTCAAGGCGGTGCCGGCCTGGGCCGAGGACTTCCGCGAGCTCTTCAGTTATGAGGTCGCGGGTAGCGGGCACTGGCTGGTGGTGGACGTCGCCCTGACGTGCCTTATCATCATCGGCGAAGAGCTCATCTGGCGCGGGCTCGCGCTAAAGTCCCTCCGGGCCCATGTGCCCGACATGGCAGCGGTGCTGCTGGCGGCTGTCCTCTACGCGGTCTCTCAGCTCGGCTTCGGGCGCACGCTGCCAGCCGTGGCCGCGTTGGTCTTGGGGATAGTCTGGGGGACCCTGCGCGTGATGACCTGGCAGCGCGGCCGGCTCCTCGCGCCCCTTTTGGCACATGCGACCTGGACCATCGGTGTGCTCTATGTGTGGCCAATCCGCTGAGGCGGGCGTCGGCCTGCGGGTCAGGCACTCTCACTTTTTACTTTTGGGCGCACGGCTTTAGTTTCTATCGCACACGTATTCCATGCGTCCAGCATTGCCGCCACACGCGACGTGGCGCGACGAAACACCACGTTGTGTACCTGCTGCACGCTCATGTCGAGGACCGCGCCTATCTGTGATGCCGTAAGCCCGGAATCGCGCTTCAGGGCGAATACCGCGAAGTTTCGCGCGGCGTTTTCTCGTCGTCCGAGCTTCGCACTTCGAAGGTCGTTGACCGTCGCGCCGACCGCTGCTGCTAGACTCTCGAGTTGTTCTTCCAAACGACGCGGGTTGTTGCTTGGAGCGGCGAGTCGAAAACGTTGATTTTCATGGGCAAAGTGTTCGCAGTGATGTCGAGGCGCGAAGAGATTCATCTCATTTCGGAAGTTGGTAGGCCACTCAATCGAGCCTTGATGAACGGCGCGAACATAGTCCCGCAGTTGCCTCGGATTCCCGAAGATCCGCCTGACCCCGCCGGGTTCTAGCCAGAGAGGACGCGGGTCAAGTCCCAAGTGAGCCCGGTGCGACGTCCACGCGCGCTGTTCGGGATGGCGCACAAGCCGCGCCTGGACGGGGTTGAGGTGGATGTAGCCGATAACGTTACGAAGATAGCTGTCGTCCGTGATGAGTTTGCTGCGATAGCGGCCACGAAAAAGCGGGCCATCGCAGCCAAGGGTCTTGTTGATTGTTTGTGTATAAATGAATCCGAGGCGGTGCATCGCCTTCGCCAAGGTACCTTCGGCAGAGCGCAGCAAGAGGTGGAAATGATTGGGCATCAAAGAGTAGGCGTGGACCTCGACGTTCCAGCGGAGGTGCGTGTCGCGCAGGGTATCGAGGAACATTGTGCAGTGCGCATCGTCGGTAAAGATGTCGCCGTGTCGTGCACCACGATTCATTACGTGGTGCCATGCGCCTGGATGGTCGAGTCGAACGGGACGGGGCATCGTTGCTTCCTTTCTTGAGGGGTATTTTATGGGCGTTGACCGTAGATGTCCGACAGAGAGCGCGACCGATAGCCCAAAGACGGTCGATCAGGCCGACCTGTCGGCTGTCTCTGGTGATCAATGCCGAGATCGGCCTCGTTTGATCCGGTCGAAAAGTAAAAAGTGAGAGTGCCTGACCCTTGGGGCTCGTCAACGCGTGGCGTGTGGGGGGTTGGTATGGGGCGCTGACCGGACAGGGGTAGCTTCCGGGAGGCGCCCGGCGGTGCAGGGGCAACAGTTGCATTTAACGCGGACTTAATACACCTTCCTCGTGGGCTAGAGAGTCATGCCCAACTTGGGAGATCGCCGTGCCAAACCGTCTGCTGATGCTCGTCGTGTGTCTTGTCGCCTCCGCCAATGCTTGCCACGATACGGCCAGCGATCAGGCTGACGCGCTGCTATTGGACACCGCAATCGACGACGTCGAGCTTGCCGACGTCTCGATCATCGACATCAACGGTCCAGGCGACACGATGCGGGACGGATCGACGCAACCCTGTGAGGAGGCGCCGGGCGGTCCCCTCTGTCCGTGCCAACAGAACGACGACTGCAACAGCGGCTACTGCGTGCCGGCGCGTGATGGCGGCAAGGTCTGTACCAGCTTCTGCACGACCGAATGTCCTGTCGATTGGGAGTGCTCCGCCATTCAGTTCCCGGGCTCCGACCCAGTATTCATTTGTATTCAACCCACGCTGAACCTCTGTCGCCCCTGTATCTCCGACGCGCAATGTCAAGCTGGCCCCCTGACGGACCCCTCGGACCGCTGCGTGCATTTCGGGGACACCGATGGCAGCTTCTGCGGCACAGGCTGCGTCCAAGATAGCGAGTGCCCCGATGGCTACGCGTGCCGCGAGGCCACGACCCTCGCGGACGGGGCGACCGTCAGACAGTGCGTTCCCGCCAATGAAGACAGCGACTGCGGCTGCTCGGGGCGCGCCCTTGAAGAGGATGCCTACACCGCGTGCAATGACGGCACCTGCAGCGGGAGCCGCGTCTGCACGGCGACTGGCCTCACGGACTGCAGCGCTGCCGAGTATAGCCTCGAGGTCTGCGACGGCCTCGACAACGATTGCAATGGGACCACAGACGACGGGTTTCCAGATCTGGACCTCGACGCGCTCGCCGATTGTATCGACGACGACATTGACGGCGATGGCGTCCCCAACGACGACGATAATTGCGTCCGCGTGCCCAACCCCCACCAGAGCGACATCGACGCAGACGATGTGGGCGACGCGTGCGACCCGGACATTGATGGCGACACCATCGTCAACGACGACGACAACTGCGAGCTCGTCGCGAACGTGGACCAGATCGATACGGATGGCGACGGGACCGGCGACGCGTGTGACGTCGATCCTCCGCTCGCGCCCCAGCTTGACGGCACCGAGCCCGGATCCCCGTCGAACGTCCAGACCCCGTCTGTCTTCGGTTCGACCGAGCCCGGCGCCCATGTGACCTTCTATGCCGACCCCTTCTGCGAGTCCGAGACCATCGGCGAAGGGGCGGCCGACACGGAAGGCGAGTTCAGCGTGCCAGCCGCTGTGTACCGCAACAACATGACGACGATCTTCGCGACCGCGACCGACGGCGCCGGCAACGTCTCGCCGTGCACCGAGGTGCCGCTGCTCTACGTCCACGACGACCTCGCGCCCAACGCGCCAGTCTTGACCGGCACGGTCCCGCCGTCGCCGTCACGCACGTCGCTGACTCCCACCGTGGCTGGCATGGCGAGCGCTGAGGCTGGGCTGCGCGTGCGCCTCTTTGCCTCGGTCGATTGTTCCGGGACCGCGCTCGCGTCCACCTTCTTATCGCAGGGGCTCTTTACGATCGGGGTCACGGTCGCAGCGAACACCTCGACTCCGTACACCGCGACGGCGGTCGACGCGGCTGGCAACGTGTCACTTTGCTCGAACGTCCTCTTTTTCGCCCATGACACAATCGCGCCGCCCCCTCCCACGCTCGCTGGGACCAGCCCGGCCTCACCATCGAATACCAGCGTCAGACCCGAGGTCTATGGTTTCGCCGAGTCCAACGCGAATGTAACGTTCTATAAGAACTCGAGCTGCACGGGCGGGTCGATCGGCGTCACGACGGCCATCGGCGGCAACTTCGGGCTCATCGTCAATGCCGCCACCAACGCCACGACGACCTACTACGCGACGGCGACTGATGTCGCGGGCAACGTCTCCGAGTGCTCCAGCGGCCTCGCCTACACGCACAACACGCAGGTTCCGGACGCTCCGATTATCACGGGCTCCTCGCCGGGCTCGCCGTCTCGCGTCTCGACAAACCCCACCATTGAGGGCACGACGACGGCCGGCGCGGGGTCCACGGTGACACTCTACGCCCAACCCAACTGCATCGGGCTGCCTGTCGCCTCAATCCCGACCAACGGCGCATTCTCGCAGGCCGCGACGGTCGTCGCGAACTCGGTCACCGGCTTCAGCGCGCGGGTCGTCGACGCGGCCACCAATGTCTCAGGCTGCTCAGAGCCCTACTACTACGAGCACGACAACACCGCGCCCAATGTCCCGACCCTCATCCGCACCCAGCCCGCATCACCTAGCGCCACCCAGCTCTCGCCGACCGTCATCGGGACCGCCGAGGCCAACTCGGTCGTCACTCTCTACGTGGCTTCGGCCTGTGGCGGCTCAGCCGCAGGGACCGTCACCGCGGACACGAGTGGCAATTTCTCTACGACGATCCTCGTGCAGGCCAACACGACGACCCAGTTCACTGCCCGCGCAAGTGACGCCGCTGGTAACCAGTCGGATTGTTCCGCCGCGCTTAGCTATACCCACGACGCGACCCCGCCGCCGCGGCCCGTGTTGACCGGGACGGACCCCACATCCCCGTCCAGCACGATCACCCAGCCGACGGTCCAAGGGACGACCGAGGCCGGGGCCGCCATCGCCATCTACACTAGCGCCAACTGCTCGGGGGCCCCCGCCGCGTCGCGCGCGGCCGAAGTCGCCACCACCTTCGGGATCCCGACCCCCGCCGGGGCCAACGCGGCCACGGCCTTCACCGCCCGGGCGACCGACGCGGCCGGAAACGTCTCTCAGTGCTCGCTGGCTATCTATTACACCCACGACGCCGTCGCGCCGGCAACGCCCGTCATCACCGGGTCAAACCCTGCGTCGCCCTCATCGTCCGATGTGACCCCAAGCCTCGTCGGGACGACCGAAGCCGCCACCACTGTCGCGCTCTTCACCAACGCCGCCTGCTCTGGCGCGGCTATCGCGACCGCGAGCGCATCAGGGACATCGTTCTCAGTCGATGGCACCGTCCCGAGCAACACCACACGGACCTTCTATGTGAACGCTACCGACGCCGCAGGCAACGTGTCCGGCTGCTCAAATGGTTTCAGTTACACGCATGACAGTGTCGCGCCCCAGGCCCCGACGCTGACCGGCACGACCCCCGCGTCTCCGTCGAACCAGACCACGACCCCCTTCCTCGATGGCACGGCCGAGGCCGGCACGACGGTCCGCGTGTACACTAGCAGCGCCTGCACCAGCGGCCTCGTCGTGACCCTCACCGAGAACCCGGGGACCTTCGCGGCCGCCGTCGTCGCCACAGCGAACGCCACGACCACCTACTACGCCACGGCGACCGACGCGGCTGGCAATCGATCGGCGTGTTCAAGCGGTCTCGCCTTCACCCATGACGACACGGCGCCCAACGTCCCGGTCCTCACCGGATTTGACCCAGACTCGCCCTCGCGCACGTCGACCAACCCGGCCGTCCTCGGGACCACCGAGGCCGGGACGACCGTGCGTCTCTACGCCTCGGCGACCTGCGCTGGCCAGCCCGTCGCCACCCGCACCGCCAGCCCGGCGAGCTTCTCACAGACGATCACCGTCAACGCGAACACGACGACGGCGATCTCGGCCACGGCCACCGACGCGGCCGGCAACACCTCGGCCTGCGCGACCCCGCGAAGCTATACCCACGACAACGTAAAGCCGGCGACCCCATCGATCACGGGCGCGAATCCGGCCAGCCCCTCGAACAGCAGCTTCGCGCCGACCCTATCTGGCACTTCGGAGAACGGCACGACGGTGCGCATCTTTACGAACGCGACCTGCACCAGCGCCGTCAACGCGACGACCACCGCCACCGCCAACGGCTTCGCGACGGCCGTCACCGCGGTCGCCAATGGTGTCCGGACCTTCTATGCCTCCGCGACGGACGCCGCCGGCAACGAGAGCGCGTGTTCAAGCGGATTTTCGTATACGCATGACAATATTAAGCCCAACACGCCCACCTGGACGGGTATTGATCCGGCCTCTCCGTCCCGGACCTCGACCGCCCCCACCGCGTCTGGCACCACCGAGGCTGGCACGACGGTCCGGATCTTCGCCAGCGCCAGCTGCTCCGGCAACCCCGTCGCGACCTTAGCCGCGTCCCCCGCGTCCTTCTCGTCCGAGGTCACCGCGACCGCGAACGCCACGACCCAATGGACGGCCACGGCGATCGATGCGGCCGGAAACGCCTCTGGCTGCTCGAACCCCTTGAGCTACACCCATGACAACGTCGCCCCTGCGGCGCCGGAACTTACGTCGACCACCCCGGCCTCGCCGTCCAACTCCAACGTGAACCCAGTCATCAACGGAACCGCCGAGGCCGGCGTGACGGTGCGCCTCTATACAAACGCGTCCTGTAGCGGCACCCACGTCGGCACACCCGTCGTGGCCGCGACCCCGACCGGCGCCTTCGCCTACGCCGTGACAGTCTCGGCGAACACCTCGACCAGCTTTTACGCGCGGGCGACCGACGCCGCCGGTAACGTGTCCATCTGCTCCAGCGGGATCTCTTATGTCCACAACAATGTTGGCAGCGCGGCGCCGGTCATCACGGGCTCAACCCCACAATCCCCTTCGCGGACCGTGACGACCCCGACCATCAACGGGACGGCCGACGCGAACGTGACGGTTCGCCTCTATCGCACCGCGAACTGCTCAGGGGCCGTCTCCGGCACGGGCAGCGTCTCCGCGGGGACCTTTGCGATCGCCGTGACTGTGACCGCGAATACGTCCACGACCTTCTATGCGAACGCTATCGACGCCGCCACCAACGTCAGCGGCTGTTCAAGCGGGTTTACATACACCCACGATAGCGCCGTCCCTGCCAAACCCGTCCTGACTAGCACTAACCCGACCTCGCCAGGGCGCAGCACCACGCCGACCATCGGCGGGACCGCCGAGGCCAGCGCGACCGTCCGTTTGTATACCAACGCCGCGTGCACCGCCTCTGTGGGTAGCGCGACGAACGCGGCTGGCGACGGGACCTTCGCGATCTCAGCCACGGTTGGCAACAACGCGACCACCGTGTTCTACGCCACGGCGACCGACGCGGCGGGCAATATTTCCCCGTGCTCCGATGGGCTCAGCTACGTGTCCGACAACACGGCCCCGGCGGCGCCGGTATGGACCGGGACCAACCCCACCTCGCCCTCCAACACCAGCACAACGCCGACGCTGTCCGGGACCTCAGAGACCGGCGCCAACATCAGCATCTACAGTTCAGGCGATTGCTCTGGCGAGCCCATCGCGGTCGTAGGGCCGCTGGCGACGACCGCGTTTAGCCGTCAGACATCGGTGGGTTCCAATACCACCTCAACCTTCACCGCGAAGGCCACAGACGCCGCTGGCAATACGTCCATCTGCTCACAAACACTCAGCTATCGGCACGACGACACAGCCCCCCCGGCACCTGTCCTCACGGGGTCCACACCGACCTCCCCGTCAAGCCTCTCGACCGCGCCGTCGATCGACGGTACGACCGCCGAGACTGGCGTCCAGATCGAGCTCTTTAAGAACGGGACCTGCGACGGGAACCCGTCCAACACGCTCGCCAACGCGCCATCGCCGTTTGCCGTCCCGACCAGCGTCACCGCGAACACGACGACCACCTTCTCGGCCCGAGCCCGTGACGCGGCCGGCAATATATCGGCGTGTTCCAACGGTCGGACCTACACGCATGACAATGTGGCGCCGTCGACGCCCGCGATCACGGACTCCAACCCCACGAGCCCCTCAAACACAAGCACCACCCCGACCTTGTCCGGTACCGCCGAGGCGAACGCGCGCGTCGACATCTACACGGCGACAAACTGCGGGGGTGGGACCGGCCAGGTCATCGCGACCACGACCGCGACCGCCGCTGGGACCTTTGCTGTCTCGGTCAATGCGGCCGCGAACGCCACGACCATGTTTTACGCCCGCGCGGTCGACGCAGCTGGCAATTCAAGCCAATGCACGAGCGCTTTCCCCTATCGCCACGATAACCTCGCCCCCGCTAAACCAACCTTGAGCGGGACCAACCCGGCGTCCCCGTCAAACAGCAGTACGAGCCCCGCTGTGCAGGGCACGACCGGCGAAGCGAGCGTCACCGTGCGGATCTATAAGACGTCAAACTGCACAGGGGCCGTGGCCTCCTCCGCGACCATCGCGTCGACCAGCTTCGCCATCACCACCGCGGTATCCGCAAACACGGCCACCCCGCTAAGCGCGACAGCCGTCGATGCGGCGGGCAACGTGTCAGCCTGCTCAAATAGCATCACATACACGCACGACAATGTTGCGCCGGGCACACCGACGATCACTGGGTCCAACCCGCAGAGCCCTTCAAACAGCTCGATCACCCCGCAGCTCAGCGGCACCACGGGGGAGAGCGGCGTCAATGTTCGACTCTTTACGAACGCCAGTTGCACTGGGCTGCCGGTGGGGAACGGCGACGCGACGTCCCAAGGTGGAGGGGGCGCGTTCGCCATCAGCGTGTCGGTCTTGGCCAACACGACGACCACGTTCTACGCCCAAGCCCGCGACGCTGCCGGCAACAACTCGGGATGCTCGTCAGGGTATGTGTACGTGCACGACAACACCGCGCCACCGACCCCTGTCCTGACCGCCTTCACGCCGGCGAGCCCATCGCTAAGCGCGAGCTCGACGTCCGTGTCTGGCACCGAGGGTGACGCGACGTCGCGTGTCTTGATCTACTACTCTGCCAATTGCAGTGGCAATGCGCTCAATGGCGCGGGCACGGTCGCGACCAATCAAGTCTTCACGGTCGCCTTCGCAGCGACCAACCTCGGCTGTACGACGCTATCGGCACGCGCGGTGGATGCGGCTGGCAACCAGAGCGGCTGCTCGACCGCGCGGACCTTCGCGCACTACGGCTGCGCGCAGTGTCCGTGCGCGGCGAGTGACTGGATTCGCCAGTGGGGTTCGGCCGCCAACGACTCAGTCAGCGCGACCAAGGTCGACGCGAGCGGCAACGTCTTCGTGGTCGGGACGACCTTTGGCGCCCTGTCCGGGCAGACTCATGCGGGCGCAGCGGATGCCTTTTTGGCGAAGTTTGCGGCCGACGGCGCCCTCTTGTGGCAGCGCCAGTTCGGTACCTCGGCGGATGAAAATGGGTCGGCGATCGCGGTGGACTCAAGCGGCAACGTCTATGTGGCCGGATACACGAAGGGTGACATTGATAGTTCAGGGGTCGGCGTCCGTGACTGCACTGCGGGCGTAACCAGCTGCGGTGACGCCTGGATTGCCAAGTACAATACCGCTGGGACGCGCCTCTGGTTGAGGCGCTACGCCCCATCGGCGGCGGTCGAGCCCACGGCGCGCCTACAGACGGTCACCGAGCTGGCCTGGGACGGGACAAATAGCCGAATCGTGATGCTCGTGAGCTCGCAGATCGCCAACGGAGGCAATGGCATTAGCCCGCAGGTCTTGGCGGTCGACGTCTCAACCGGTGGCTTTACGCAGATCTGGGCCTTCATTGACGACGACCAGAACAAAAACCTTGGCGGCCTCGCGCTTGATGGCAGCGGGAATATCTATATCCAGGGACGCTCACAGTGGGGTCTCACAGGCGCGCTCTCAACGACCGGCAACGGAGGCAATGGCGTCAACTTCATCTACAAGATCTCCGGCGCTGGCGCGGTGACCTGGCTGCAGCATTGGGGTAGCGCCGGGCATGACATCGGCTATGGGCTGACCGTCGATTCTTCGGGCAATGTCTATGGGGCGGGCTTCGTCCAAGGCGAGCCGAATGGCGCGAATGTCTACGGCGGGCCCTATCAAGGCGCCAACGGTTCGAACTGGAACGGCTGGGGCGACGCGGCCGTGGTCAAGCTCAACGCGTCTGGCGCGCAGCAGTGGATCCGGATCTTTGGCACATCTAAGGACGATCTTGCGACCACGGTGGCGCTTTACGACGGTCGCGTGCACGTGGTCGGCGCCACCAAGGGGGACGCCGAGGCGGGGACCGCGACCAGCAAGTACGGGGCGTCGGACTTCTTCACGGCGGTGATGGCCACGGACGGCTCGTTACCCGCGAACTTCCTGCGGCAATACGGCACGACCGGCGACGATTCCCCGGGGGGACGCGCGACGCTGACCAGCGGCGGCCTCTGGTACATCGGAGGCCAGAGCACGGCAGACTGGACCGGCCTGTCTCGCGACGCCTGCACCTACGCGGGCGGTGGCGACGCGCGCCTCTCGCGCTTCTGCGCGCCCGTGCAGCGCGCTCTCCCCGTCGAGTGAGCCCAAGGGTCAGGCACTCTCACTTTTCACTTTTCACTTCTAACGTTTCAAAGTAAAAAGTGAGAGTGCCTGACCCCTGGTGTCGCAGCGGCTGGCACCTTCGTGTCAACTTCGGGGTTGGGGGGGGGGCGTGAGCGCGGCGATGAAGAGGAACGCAATAAACATGGCCAACCGCGTGCCTTCTGGGGACGGCATTTATTGGTATTCAACCGACGGCGGACCCTTGAGGCCTCACCAGCTGAAGTGGTAGGGTCCTGAATCATAGCCGGAGGTGAACGTGTCGGATATGCACATCGTGACCGTGGCTAGGCCCGTGCCTTCGATGGTGACACATTGGCCCGGCGTCGGGTGACCGATACACGTCACGCCATCGGTCAACAGCGACGAGCCGGTGTTCGCGTCTTCGACATCGAGAAAGATATCGACGACGGGCCCTTGATGGGTCACGACGATTGGCAGATTGGCCGTAAAGCGTACGCAGTCCTCGTCAGACCGTGACGCGATGGTCCCTTGGACGAAGCGGCTATCAACTTGGGTGGCTGACGAAGGGCTTGAGCTCTGGTCGGGTCCGCTCGTGTCGAACTCGACCGCCGCGAGGCGATAGCTGGGATTGGCCGTCTGAGACGACTGCTTGACGCAGTTCCACAGCCGATTCACGTCCGTCCCGCGCAACACTGCGCCGTATTTCCACGCGCCATATCCAAAGGCTGTCGAAAGGACGATGCCGCTGCACATGTCGACCGCGCTCTCGAGGAGCACCCAGTATACGCGGTTCATAGGTAAGATCTTAAGCCGGACACAACAAAAGACAATGTAATCGTTTAAGAATATAGACGTCCACCGGGCTCTGTGGTAAGTTTTTTTGTTGCAAAACAAACAACCAAGGAGTCCCCGGTGAACA
>Ga0209702_10004554_pt1 | contig 19974 bp, 35 predicted proteins | sample FRY01_FD_187210 | JGI IMG/M metagenome (GOLD analysis project Ga0209702, IMG submission 187210) | Freshwater microbial communities from Lake Fryxell liftoff mats and glacier meltwater in Antarctica - FRY-01 (SPAdes) (version 2) | ecosystem: Environmental > Aquatic > Freshwater > Ice > Glacier...
TCTGCCGGAGTTGCGAGGAAAGGTGCTCGGGTGCTGGTGCGCTCCGCTTTCATGTCACGGCGATGTGTTGATTAGACTCTCAAAGGAGGAAGTAAATGACTAAACTCAAGCGCTCGAAGGATCGTAAGGTCGCCAACCTAATCATCAATGGCAACATCCAGATCAAGAACGCTTTTGGTCTTCCGGCAGGCAAGTCTTGCCCTGGCATGACTAGCGTCTGCGCTTTGATCTGCTACGCCGACAAGATCGAGACTTTCCGATCTGCTGTTCGTGCTCTCGTGATGCACAACTTCCAACTGCTCAAAGAGTGTCGAGGCAGCATCGACAAGATGGAGGCGTTGCTTGACGAGATGATCCTCGACTTCATCAGGGACTGCGAGCGGCTCAACGCTCCTAAGAAGTTCCGCATCCATTGGGATGGAGACTTCTTCTCCACCAACTACACGAAGGCTTGGGTGCGGGTAATCGAGAAGCACGACGACGTTGAGTTCTGGGCTTACACCCGGGTCGAAGGGGCAGCGATGATCCTCAAGGACACACGAGTGACCTTGTACTTCTCTGCTGACAACGACAACATCGAGATAGCTCGACGTCTCATCAAGCACGGTGTCTTGATCGCCTACCTTGCCGACACGTTCGACGACGCAAAAGACAAGATGATGGATCTCAACATCCGTGCCGTCAAGTGCCCGGAGAACAACAAGAAGATCCCTCTCAGCACCGACACAACGTCGGCATGTCTGGCTTGCGGTGTCTGTATTGAGGGGAGGAACAACGTTATGTTCTCCCGGCTCAAAGACAAGCCCCGCAACAAGGTGGTACGCGCACCCGCCGCCAAGAAGAAGAAGGTCGCTATGGTCTAGCGAGAACTGATTTACAGTTTGACCTTGACAGAAGGACAGGTTGTCCTGTAATCTGTCTGTACTTCATCTAGAGACTAACAAAAGGAGAACAAATGTCTCATGAACTTGAAATCCGCTCCGACGGCACAGGCGCTGCTGCCTATGCTTACAAGTCGGCGTGGCACGGTCTTGGCATCGTCGTTGACGACCTGATGACCGCTGCTGATTGTCTGGAGCGTGTGCCGGAGCTTGCTTCGACTATCGCTCCACAGAAGGTGTTCACTCAGAACCCACAGACCGGGATGTTCGTCCCGATTGAGGGCTATGTTGCCAACGTACGAGAGTCTGACTTCAAGCCTCTCGCTGTGGTTGGCGAAAGGTACAAGATCCTCCAGAACATCGAGGCGCTATCGTTCCTTGATGATCTGGTGGACTCCGGTGACGCAAAGTACGAGGCTGTGATCTCCCTCAAGGGGGGAGCCAAGGTCTCGCTACTGGTTCGCCTTCCACGGGAGGTGTCGATTGCCGGTCAGGAGTTGGCGACCTACGTCGTTCTGTCGAACAGTCACGATGGCTCGTCTGCCATCACACTGGCGGCGACGCCGGTTCGTGTGGTCTGCCAGAACACGCTGACTCTTGCCCTTGGCACGACGAAGCGTTCCTTCAAGGTTCGCCACACGTCCTCTCTCTCTGGTCGTCTGTCGGAGGCTCGCACCGCTCTCGGTGTGGTCTTCAACTACATGACTGAGTTTGAGGAGACGGCTGATCGTCTGGTCAACACGTCCTTCTCGGACGCTGAGTTCCAGAAGTTCCTTGACGGGCTGACGCCAGTACCGGAGGAACTTGGTCGTGCCAACACGATGGCGACCAACGCTCAGGACATGATCCGTTCCATTGCTTACAACAACCTCCGGGTTGACGAAGGCAACCGCCGGGTGCAAGTCAACCTGCCGGACATGGAGCCGATCAAGAACACGAAGTGGTGGGCGCTGAATGCGGTCAGCACCTACAACCAGCACTTCTCTGCGAACCGTGCGACGAAGCGCTCCTCGGTTGAAGAGAACCGCTTCAAGCGTGTGATGAGTGACAGTGTTACCATCACCGACAAGGCGTTCAGTCTGCTCACTGCAGTCTGACGATGAAAGGAGCCGGGTCGGGGGTTCGCCTCCGACCCGGTCATCTACTGCAAAGTGAGTCGAAAATGACTCATTCTGAAGGAATGTACCTACAAGTGCACCCACAAAAGGAGCCACACATGGACAGCGCTACCCTTCCCACCGTTCCACAGTTCATCCTTGATCAGACGATCACCGATGCGACGATCCAGGCGATGACCTCGCTATCAGAGGGGCTTTTGATCTCGTTTGAAAGCCTTACTGGCGATGGTGTTCCGCTCACCGACACACAGCAGATCTGCATCATGCAGACCATGATGTTCGTGTTCCGTGAGTATGAGTCCAAACTGCGAGAGAGTGCGGACTTCTTGCTGATGATGACCGAATCTCTGACCAACATGGACGTAGACGATCTGTTGGACGCTATTGATTTGGGAGAAGACGATAACAAAGCAAAGCACTAATCCATTCGTTCGAGCCACTGAGGCTTGGGGAACGAAAACAGAACCACAAAGGAGAAGCAACATGAGCAGTCACACCTATCACCCGCTAGTTCTTGAGAACGGTCTATGCGACGAGTGTCCTCGTTGTGCCGAGATCGCAGCAGATCCGTGGATCCACATGGATAACACGAATTTCAAGAAGTACTACGACATGACCTTGGACTACATGGAGGACAAGGGCGCGGACGGATGCAAGTCCGATCTTGACAGGAAGGTTCTCACAGATTGGGAGAGCCACATCCGCAAGAACAATCGCCTCAAAGAGAGGCTCTTGACGATCCATGGCTGACCAAGACGAGACCATCAAGGCAGCCACGGCGCCTATCTCACAATCGCCGACCGTACTCACGCAACTATTAGGTTTGCTGAGGCGACCATCGACGAAGCCAAGGCAGTCATAGCCGCCGCTGATCGTGAAGACAGACGGGCTTACAAAGCACTCCAAGAGGCTGTCGGTTGGACTAACGCCGATGCCATTGAGCGCGACAAACAGGACAAGGAGAACATGAATGACACTAGCCGACACTAAAGCGTTCTACTGGGCTGATCGGAGAATCACCGCAGCCCACGAAGATGCGTACAGGGAGGCTGATCTCGCTTTTATTAGCGCGATACAGCGCATCACGAACGAGCGAGACGCTACTCGCGAAGCTGCTGATACTAAACAAGAAGTAGACTACGCAGCAATAGTGGAACTACTACCGGAGGACTGAATAATGCTTGTAAAAGTAGAGAACGGATTCGCCATACACGGCAATCCTCGCGTTGACGGTACAATCGACATCGGTGATCAGTGTACTCACTGCGGTGACGATACATCGTTCGGTTCTGGAAACTATGTGAACCGAGTGCCATCGGGGTGGTCGCCTGACAAGGACACCCCAGAGATCGACGGGTACATGTGTGCAGAGTGTCAGTCAATGGAGTGTGTTGAGTGCGGCGAACTGACTCTGGAGTACACAATGCGACCAGCGGGCGGCGTCATCTGTGACGACTGCTCTGAAAACAAAGGAGAACAAGAATGACCGAGTTCAACATCAAGAACGTGAAGACTGCGGAGTTTGCCTCTGAGGAGACGGTTTGCTTTGAGGCTACTCTGTACGTTGACGGCAAGTCCGTCGGGGGCGTTAGCAACCGTGGTCACGGTGGACCCAACAGTTACTCGATGAACAATGACGAGTACAAAAAGCACAACGAGTCGATCCAGACATGGGCGCACGAACACATGCTCGATTACTATCAGGGCATCGATGCCGAGTGGGCTAAAGAGTCCTATGCGAACGCCGTCAAGGAAGGTCAGACGTACGAACGCGAAGCGCTCGACCTTCTCGTCGGCGAACTGCTCGAAAGGTGGGAGTCGCGCAAGTTTGCTTATTCGTTCCGGCGCTCTCATGCAAAGAGCCAAGGCGTCGAACCTGCTGAGGTGTCTGTCTTTGCCGGTCGTGTCGGTTACGAGACCGTCTACCATGCTGTCAAGACCAGCGACCGGGAAGACGAAATCGCCATTGCGCTTGGCAAGGAGCATGGCGGCACACACAAGCGTGTTGATAATGATCCAATCTTGATTGCGGTTTGATATGGAGCTTACAATCAACTACACCGCCCACCATCGTAACGGCGTTGGTGGCGAACCGTTCAGCGTCATCAAGTTCACCGATCACGACATAGGGACAAGCATGATCGCCATCGTGTTTGACAACGACCCCGCTAGTTGTTGCGCCGTGTTCGATCTCAATCTGCTCACTGAGGGCGAGATCCATCGCCCTAGCCGAGAAGGCTATGGATGTGCTTGGAGAGTGGGAAGATTCGGCAACGTTGAACGGAAACGACCTCATCGGCAACGCGGCTGCGGAACTACAACGGTTACAACAGGAGGAATCGTGAAAGCAACAGAAGTGGTGACCTTGACGCCCTACGGCAGGGAAACCGATATACGAATCACACTCACGAGTGAAGAGGCGAGTCTGCTTCTTCAGGTTCTTGACTTTGCCCGCATGGACGACGATGACAAGAATCCGTGTGTCATCTTCGCCGACGATCTCTACGCAGAACTGATCCAAACGGTCGAGTCGTAGAATGCTGACAGTCGGATCTCTCTTCACGGGTGTCGGCGGCGCAGATCTGGGACTAGAGTGGGCTGGCTTCAACATTGCTTGGCAGTGCGAACTCGACAAGTGGAAGCGTCAGGTACTCAAGGCTCATTGGCCGGACATTCCGGTCTACGAAGACATAACAAAACTACATGACCCAGAGCCGGTGGACGTTCTGATCGGGGGCTTCCCCTGTATTGACCTCTCGGTCGCTGGGAAACGAAAGGGGTTTACAGGTGAAAAGTCAGTCCTTGCATTCGAGTTCCTCCGACTCGCAGAAAGCATTCGACCTCGCTGGATTATCATGGAGAACGTCCCCGGGCTCCTTAGCAGTTCACGCGGAAGAGACTTCGCCAGACTCATCGATGAAATGGTCTCTTGCGGGTATGGCGTGGGATGGAGGGTTCTCGATGCCCAGTTTTTCGGGACGGCGCAGCGGCGAAGGAGAACATTCATTGTCGCCCGTGCGGTCGAGTCTGGTATCGATACTAGAGACGCAAGTTTCCTCGCGTTATCTGCTCTCGTCGAAAGCGGCGGCGGGGATACTACTCCGTGCCTCACGACGGAACAAATCTCTGCCGCCGGAATTGGAGGCAGCCCTCCGAATAGCAGTGGAGCGCGACGAGTCGTAGTTCCGATCCAGAACACGGTGATCGGACGATCCGACAAAGCAGGACCAGGTGGTCGAGGACACGGTGACGTTGACGGCGTGATGTTCACGCTAGATCGTAGCGGTCCTCACGCTGTGGCGGTGATCCCTATCCAGGACGGTCGAGCCATGAACAAGAAGCAGAACGGTATGGGCGTTGGTGCCGAGGGCGACCCGTCCTACACTTTGGATCGCACTGGAGCACAGAGCGTAGCCGTCTACCGCAAGAGCGCACGAGCTCAGTCGAAGGATGGCTACGAGACATGGGTCGATGACGGTGTGTCCAACACCCTCAACCGATTCGATATCGGTGATGTCCGCTCCACGCAAATCGTCGTAGAGGATTCGGTAGTACGAAGGCTGACCCCGGTCGAGGACGAGCGTCTAATGGGGTGGCCTGATTCTTGGACAGCACCACCGGGTGTTGACGCACCAGACAACAAGAGGTACGCTGCATGTGGTGACGGGATTGCAGCACCGGTCGCGTACTGGATCGGCAGCAGAATAAAGACAATAGAGGAGAGCAATGGCGACAATCGGTAACACCAGGAAAAAAAAGAAGGAAGCGGCAATGAGTCGTCGTCTTGAGCGCGGCAAAAACAAGGCGGCAGCAAAGGCTGCTCGTAAGGCATACACCAACAAGAGAATGTGGTTTTAAAGAACTTATAATTGCCCGAGAGGACTTCGCTAAAATACGATTTACCATAGAGTACACAGGCTTTGCAGGCCGACTACCTTAGTTACCTGTTCCCTACGGAGCCGTGCTTCCTAGACGAAACAATGTTCAATCCGGCATCGTCCGGCTAACGAAAGGAACCACCATGACCACCAAGAAGACCGCTGACGAGCGCAAAGAGTTACTCGCAAGTCTCGTTCATAATCAGGTCGCGCAGGGCGCGCGCGTCGAATCACAGAGCGACTATCAAGCGTTCCTCGTGAAAGGGAAAGGCCCACGGCACGTCCTTCACTTGATCCTCACGATCCTCACGGGGTTGCTGTGGCTGCCGGTATGGATCGTGCTGGCGATCTGTTGTCGCCCGAAGCGCATGGTCGCAACGGTGGACGCGTACGGGAATGCTGCTGTAGCGCGAATCTAACCCTGAGGCTAGTTTCACGCATTCAAGGAGACACCATGAATCGTTACGAACATATCGCTGTTTTCCCTAACGGCAGACGCGAACGCATCACGAAGGGCGTTTGGGGCTGGTGGTGTGATTGTTATTCTGATGATACCACCACCCTCAACGAACTCAAGACCCTCATAGAGGCTGACGGCGGCACCGTCAAGCGCAAGCAAAACAAGGATTGGGAACCCAATACGGAGGAGACACCGTGAAGCCACACAATGAAGTCGTAAGAGAACGCATACAAGCCGAGCATCACGTTCAAAGTCTGGAGTTCAGCCAACTATGCTCGCGACACAGCGCATGAAACAGCCGACCGCATTTTAGTCCTTGATCTTAATGAACCAGAAAAGACAACTAGGAGATATAATGACTGTTCTAGATTTAATTCTACTGCTCGTGCTCGGACCCATCGTAGTGGGATTCTTTTTCGGAATGATAATGCTCATTGCAAGTATTTTCGCAGGTAAGGGGTAACGCCGTGAGTACCGTTATGGTTATGGGGGAGGGTTGGGAAGTAGCATGACAACCACCAACGAGTTACTGGAAGCATACGCGAAAGGTGAGCGAAACTTTCGGGGGGCGAACCTGATGGATGCGAATCTGTGGGGTGCGAACCTGACGTATGCGAATCTGTGGGGTGCGAACCTGACGTATGCGATTCTGAGGGGTGCGGATCTGAAGGGTGCGAATCTGAAGGGTGCGGATCTGTGGCGTGCGAATCTGATGGATGCATATCTGAAGGGTGCGGATCTGTGTCGTGCGAATCTGATGGATGCATATCTGAAGGGTGCTGATCTGACGAATGCGGATCTGACGAGTGCGAACCTGAAGGGTGCGGACCTGACGGGTGCGACTCTACCCGAGAACGCTCGCATGGTAACGATCTGGGACGAAAAAACAATCTGGCCAACTACTTGTGGGCCAAGAGAGCGCAACGAATCGCCCTGGCGGACCTCTACGAAGCAGAGAAAAGGGAAACGACATGAGTAACACGGACTGGGACATGGACTGCGGTACCGATATCCACCTGGCGTACACGGCCTGTGAGAACACAATCAGGGAAGAGAACGAACGCCTCAACTTCGTATGCAGCGATGCGAAAATAATCTGTTCCGAAGCAATGCACAATGCGTTATCAACCCGCAATACGACAGTCAAGAAAATACTGACCGAATACGCCAAGAAGAGAACACGATGAAAGCGTTTTGGAAAAAGAAGAAGCCTGTCATTGTAGCAGGTCCGGTGTTCGATCCGATCACTGGTAAAGAACTGAAGCCGTGTGACCACTGCGGCACAGCCACGAATAAGAAGTACTGCGAGAACTGTCGTCTGACGGCAGCGCCGTGGCGTGTTGATCCGGTCAACCTTGAGCGAGCTTACGAGGTGCTCGGTCTAGAGGTCTCAGCACGGATCAGGTTCACAAAGGCTCAGAACATCAGGGGACGATACTACGGTATGGAACTCGTTAAGGATATTCGCAGCATCTCAGAGTCGGAAGACGAGGACGAGGCGATGCTGTCGATGATGTACCACAACATCCGCGTCATCCATCGCCTGATGCCCGAGGACGCAAGCCGCGTTATCTGGCACGAGTTGACGCATGCTCTGCAGTATGAGCGTGACCCCGAGGGGTATCGAGAAAACTACAAGCGGGAATGCAGAAAAGCAATCGCGCTTGCTCAAAGTCACGTTGTCTCCGAATTCGAGGCGTATCTACGCATCCCTCAAGAGACAGAGGCAAAGGCAAACGAGCACTACCACGACTCGCACTTCCCTCTCACGCTTGCCAACAAGCGTGTGACGATAGAGCACAAGCACGAGCAGGCCTATGTGAACGGGGCCGAGAACGGGCACATTTGGCACGGGTACAAAAACAAAGTGAGCGCCAAAGAATGGCGTGCGGCGAACATTCGGGAGATTCACAGGGCACGCATTAGGATGAACGACCGATAGTCGCAGACTCTGCTACCATCGCGATTACGACCGATTACCGACAAGGAGAGACATGACCACCACGCAGTTGGACAAGTTGGAGAACGTTACAGACAAGGTAGGAAGCATGAAGATCATTAGTTTGCGAGCTGAGAACGTCAAGCGACTCAAAGCCGTAGAGATCACGCCCGACGGTAACACCGTCATCATCGCTGGACGGAACGCTCAAGGAAAGTCCAGCGTACTCGATTCCATCTGGATGGCGCTCGTCGGCGGAGCAGGGATGAAGGGAGTCAGCAAGCCAATCCGTGACGGCGAGACAAAGGCGAGCGTGATCCTTGACATGGGCGACCTAGTTGTCACACGAAAGTGGACGCAAGCCGGGACGACGCTAGAAGTAGCGGCGAAAGACGGAGCAAAGTACTCGTCACCACAGACTGTACTGGACAGCATGCTCGGACGACTCTCGTTCGATCCTCTTGCGTTTGCGCATCAAGATCCAAAGGGGCAGTTGGCGACGCTACTCTCGGTTGTTGATCTACCCTTTGATCTTGCCATTCTTGACTCTGAACGAGAAGCGATCTTCGACAAACGAACGGACGCCAACCGTGACGTCAAGCGTCTCGAAGCGCAACTGAATGGACTTGCGCTTTATTCGAAAGACACTCCCGATGTAGAAGTGTCGGCTGCTGATCTGGTTGCGGAACTTCAAGACGCGAATGACGCAGCTCGCAAAATGGCTGACCTTGATCGCCAGTACGGGAGTGCGCTCTCCAACGAGTCGCGACTCGCAGGTGAACTTCTGACAGCCACGGCTCTCGTCGCTGATCTACTAGAGCAAGGCAAACAAGCACTGCCGTTTGCTGACCCTGCACCGATCCAAGCACAACTCTCAGCGATCAACGACACGAACGCTGCGGTTAGGGCGAAGCAGGAAGCGAAGAGGCTGGAGGGCGACCACACCAAGGCGGAGAAATTGTCACGAACGCTTACGGCGAAACTTGAAGCGCTCGACAAGTCGAAGGCTGACGCGATTACGGAAGCAAAGATGCCCCTCGACGGACTCAGTTTCGATGCTGACGGAGTGATCTATAATGGCGTCCCGTTTGGTCAGTCCAGCAGCGCCGAGAGGCTCCGTGTTGGCATCGCAATGGCGATGGCTCTCAATCCGAAGATCCGCGTCATCAGAATCACAGACGGTTCGCTGCTCGACAGCGAGAACCTAGCACTGATTGAAGAGATGGCTGCCGAGCACGATTTTCAGATTTGGCTCGAAGTCGTCGACGAGACAGGCACCGTCGGAATCACAATCGAAGACGGACAAGTCTACACGAAAGGTAGTGTGTAGTGACGATTAAAAACGAGTTTGAGGTTGCAGAAGCACTTGAAAAGGCAGAGGCAGAGGACCTGAACGCTGAGCAGGCTACTGAGACACGGTTGTACATGGTGAGATCGACAGAGTCGGCCATGGTTGAAGAAGCAGAGGTCAAGAGTATTATGAACGAGTGTAACGATCTAGTTAGAGGCTGGACAAGCGACGATGAGCCGAGCCAGCATGACGAGGCTGACGCCGTACAGGAAGCGGATTACAATGCGTCTTGGGAACGCCGCAAGGGCAAGTCTATAGAGCAGTTGGAGACAGAGTGGAAAGACGCTAGGCTTTGGTGGATTACCTCGAAACAGCACACCGTTAATGCGATGCGCGCCGAAGATGCAGCGGAGGCTAAGGCTCTCCAGTGCAAGTCCGATCTTAGTTGGGCGTACGTGTGATGACTGAATACATCAGGGGCATCCGTCGAGGTCGTGCAATTGAGAGGGAGACCAACAAGCAGAGCATCGCCTTAGCTGCTGTTCTTGGTCTACTGTTTGGTTTACTACTTGGAGTCATTGTCGGCATCATTGGAGCTATCGTTCTATGAAGATCCATTACCCTCAACCGTGTATCGTTTGCGGATCTGGCATCATTCACACCAACCGGAGGGGTCGTCCTTCGGTCAAGTGTGAGAGGTGTGTTGTCCAACGCACACGGATAATCGAACACGATTTTGGCGGCACATACTACGACCGAGTGTGTCGTCGTTGCGAATCGCCAATCGAGAAGACAGGCAACCGTGGTCGTCCCCCGGCGTTCTGCTATAGTTGCGACGAAGTCCTAGCGAATCATGTCCCGTTCTGATTGCGGTCAGAGTTCGGAGTTCGAATCTCCGGCGGGACAATCGGAGAGGAGCGAGGAGTTTTCCCTCCTTGGCCTCGCTCCTCTCCTCCCTGTGCTATAGTTTCTTTCGGAACGGGAGTTGACAGCCCTGTCCCGAGCCCTTGGTCCAACGAAGCAGGACTGTCAGCTTCGTTGAACGCTTAGGATCCTGCAATGGGATTATCCTGCAATGGGATTGAGACCACCGAGTACTCGGTGGTCTCTGCTTTTTGTGCTATAGTCCGTAACAAGAACACAGAGAAAGGAGTTTCCTGTGAAAAAACCCTTCAAGCATTTTGGTGCGCTGAAGACTGGCAACGGTTTCGGTATTGCCGTTGACGACCTCGACCCCGTCGAGACAGAACAGATCAACGATTGCCTGCGTGAACTCAAGACGCAGATCCGTGGCGTGAAGTTCCACCCGAAATTCTATCCGCGTGGAAAGAAAATGATCAATGCGTGGACCATCCCTGCCGACCTTGAGGCTCTTGGCCCCATGCTTCAGATCATCGACCGCTTTGAATTCAAGCGCAACATCTCTGCCGAGCGCATGATCGACCAGGTCATGGAGGCTGACGAACGTCGTAGAGTTCAGCGTGCCGAGAACGAGAAGATGTCAGCAGCGCAAGACGGACCGGCTGTCTACATCCCGCACCTCAAGAACACCGAGTTGCGAAACTATCAACGTGCTGCGGTTGACTGGGTGATCCGCAACCGCAAGGTCTACATCGGTGACGAGATGGGAACAGGCAAGACGATCTGTGGTTTGGCTGCTGTCTTGGCTGATGGCTCCCTGCCTCTGGTTGTCCTCTGTCCAGCTTCTATCAAACTGGGCTGGAAGCGACAGATCGACAAGTTCTTCCCCGGTCTGTCCGAGCACGTCTACATCTGCTCTGGTCGCAAGGCGAAAACGATCCCAAACGGAACCAAGATCGTGATTATTAATTACGATATCGCCTCCCAGTGGGTGCTGCACCTCCAGCGGTTCGGTTACAAGGCGATCATTCTCGACGAGGCACACTTCATCAAGAACGCCAAGTCCAAGCGCAGTCGAACAGCCACAGTGCTGGCTCACGGTGCCGAGATGCGGATCGCTATGTCTGGCACACCGCTGGTCAGCCGCCCTGTTGATCTAGTAGCCCAGCTCAACGCCCTTGGTCGCTTGAGCGACTTCAACATTCCAGGTAGCGGGAAGAGATCGTGGTCGTTCATTGAACGGTACTGCCGACCAACACATAACGGCTACGGTTGGGACATCAGTGGCTCAAGCAACCTGCTGGAACTCAGCGATAACCTCCGCCGCTTCGGTATTCTGATTCGCCGTCGGAAGGAAGATGTGCTGCTTGATCTGCCGCCGAAGGAGCGTGTGTCGATTCCTCTGAACATGGCGAATCGTCGCGAGTACAACAAGATCAAGAACAACATCGTCATCTGGATTCGCCAGCAGATCAACGCTGACGAGAAGTTCAACGAACATCTCAAGACGCTGTCCCCCAATGATGCTCGTCTGGAATGGGAGGATCGACTCAGCGAAAAGATCCTCAAGTCTCAGTCTGCTGTCGCCATCACGAAACTGAGCGCTCTGCGCCAGCTCTGCATGCGTGGTAAGATCGATGCAGCGATTGAGTGGATCGATGACTTCCTTACGTCTGGCGAGAAGCTAGTCGTGTTCTGCATCCACCGTGAGGCGGTTACCCGTCTGACTGAGCACTACGGAGACGCGGCAGTCAAGATCGTCGGTGGCATGGGGCAGAACGGTAGACAAGCATCTATCGACGCCTTCATTGACAACGATGACGTGAAGATGGTGATCGCTAACATCGACGCTGCTGCTGAGGGGATCGACGGATGGCAGGCTGTCTGCTCCAACGTCGCATTCCTTGAACTGACATGGACTCCGACCAAGCATCATCAGGCTGAGGATCGCTGCCATCGTAGCGGTCAACAGAACCCCGTGACCTGCTACTACCTGATGGCTTCACAGTCTATTGACGAGTACCTGGCCGCTATGATCGAGGGCAAGCGAGCGATTGTGTCTGCTGTTGTCGACCGAGAGATCATCGACCGCGACGACAATATCCTTGTCGATCTCATGAGACGTTTGGCAGAAGGAGAGTTCTAGTCTATACTCTTGATTCAGTCTGTTTTTTGGCAGACTCCACCCCCATAAGGGGAAACCCAAGGGGGCGGGGAGCGCAGGAAGGACCCAGAGAGGCGCATGCCTCAGTAAGCCAACCAAATAGAGCGCTCGTCGCAAAAGTCCGTGCGACTATTCCCCTTTGGGGAGACCCATAACGGGGCGGTGCGAGAAGGAGGTACCCAAAGTGAAGGTACTCGTAACGTTCATAGTTGTTTTCATTGCCCTTGTGATAACGGCAGCGGCAGCAGCACACAACGTGGGAGATCGTCCCAACGTGATCGTTCCAAACCCACAGCACCACAACATAAAGACCAAACGGATGTATGCTTGCAATTCTCGTCCCGCTAAATGGACGAGGACCGAACTTGAGTGCGTTGTTCGTATTGGATTCGGTTCAGAGGCACCAAACGCTAGGCGTATAGCAGGATGCGAGTCCGTATGGACAGTTACTGCGGTGTCGCATACCGACGACCATGGTCTGTTTCAAATCAATCGGCGATGGAACGGTGAGGGATGGAGGAAGGGAGCCAACATCTATGATCCGGTTTGGAACACGAGAATTGCCTACTATTTCTGGCAGACCAGAGGCTGGGGCGACTGGGTGTGCTCTAGAATGATGGGAGTGTCATGAACAAGACCTACCTACTCTACCTAGCCGTTCTCATAGCCTTCGTTCTTGCCATGTTCCTAGTCCCGGAACTAGGAACATCACGAGAGAGTCACAACACGAAGAAAGCGGAACGAATGCCGATGAGCGTGGGGCGAATCCCCATGAAGCATCAGCACAAAGATCATCGACACGCGGAGAAACTTCCTCCAGCTTGGCGAACATTTCTAGAGATATGCTCACACGAGCAGCCCAAGCCGGGACTCTTCAATGTCAAGAGCATGAAGACCCCGAACTGGAAGCAAACGAAGAACCATTCATACCCAGGCGGTTGCGGTATGACAATTCAGAACTATCGAGACATCAAGCTAAAGGGATGGCCAGCCTCAATGGCTGACGCCACCCCAGCACAACAGTTGTGGGCTAGTCACCGCCTGTTCTGGAAGTATGCTCGCATCGGTCAAAAGATGCTTGGGTCGTACGAAAGAGGACAGAGGTACGGCGCTACAGTTTGGGCAGTTACCGAGCGTATGGGATTCAATGGATTCAAAAAGGATGGGAGAACGTGGCAAAGTTAATGAGCGCTATCGGAGAAGCAGAAGGGAAGTTAGAGGCTGCAATATCGTGGTACGAGAATGAATCAAGACGTAATGATAAGCAAGACACAGCATGGAGAAACTTGTGCAAGGCTAGGGATGGGCTAAGACGCGCTGAAAAGAAGGCTACCGATCAGGAGTGGTGGATCGCCTATGTCGATAGACGTTATAGAGAGCACGGTTCTAAAGACAAACCTATCTCTCCACGATAATGTGCTACAATCTGACCAAATCATTTTTCATAGTAGAGTCTGTGACAAAGCAGCGGGGGTTGTCCCCCTAGCCACATTAAATTGTGATACCACAAGAATATAGCGGCAGGCGAAACCGAATATGTATATAGGACGAAATTTGGCTAGCCACCATAAAGAACTTTGTCCCAAAATAACCATTAGCGTAAAGGAGACCTAATGAACGACTACGAGATGTACTTCACGACTGACGATAGTGAGACTGACGAGATGGTGTGGGACACCATCACTTTCACGGATGCCATAGAGATGGCAGACACTGCTTGGAAAGCAGGTGCTGCGTTTGATGTTGAAGACAACATCCTTATCAATGCAGTCACATCTACCCCAGTAAAAATCATTCAGAGTGATAACGTAATGATTGAAGATCAAGAAATGTATGTATTGTGGGGCGTGATTGAAGTAGAAGGGTGTGACTTTGAAGTTCCCATCAGATTCTACGCACATAGAAAAGAGTTTGATACAAAGAAGTTCAAGTGGAAGACGTTTGAACCAACACGATCCATGGATCTTGAGTCCTACCTCGAGGCAGTTGAAGAGAACGAGTCCACCAAATGGGCAAGCATCCTTGACGGGTGAGACGGGCGAACTATGAGTTTATTTGGCAGCAAGTATGAAGATGTCAGATTCGATCTTGATGACGGATTCGATAAGATCATACTGCAGATGCACGTTCTGCTTGGAAGTCTTGACAAGGTGAGACACGACAGAATCGAGGAGTCCTACTCAGATGTCTTCAAGAACATCGAGTTCTCCTCGCTAGAGAACAAGCATTTCTTGTTCGACGATATCGTTGCAGCCCTTGATCTGTCGACAGAAGCTGGATGGACGTTCGGGCCTCTTGAAGAGTTCTCCACGATATACGCCTTCATCAAAGACGACCTCATCTGACCCTCTTGATCGTGCTATAGTCCATTCAACGGACACGGACGAAGGAGAGAGAAATGAGTCAGAGCGCAGAACTGGCAGTAGATATCACCATGGTTTTGGGTGACCTCTTTGCAGGGGCAGCCGTAGATGCGTTCGCTGCCTGTGAGGATCTGCAAGATCCGTTATCACCGAATCAGAAGAAGCAAGTCGTCGGTGTGTGTATGGCTACAATCATTCAGGCGCGGACGGATATCGAACGCCTCATTGCGTTAGACGGTCTCGCCAAGGAACTTTTTCGCGACAGCCAAGAGGTCGAGTTTTCGGATGTTGGATTCGATGATTAAAGTAGCCGTTAAGAAACTGTCCGACATTGCGTGGCTTCCCAGGAAGGCTTATCCTTCCGATGCTGCTTTCGATCTGAACTCCAACGAGGTTGGCATCATCCCAGCAGGCGGAACGCAGACGTTCGGCACAGGTATCGCTCTGAGTATGCCGGACAACATGTGTTCGTTCGTATTGAGTAGGTCTGGGCTAGCCGCAAACAACTCTGTGTTCGTTCTCAATAGCCCAGGACTAATCGACCCAGGATATCGTGGCGAACTCAAGGTCATCCTTTACAACGCAGGCAGTCAACCGTTCTCTGTGAACCTCCATGATCGTATCGCTCAGTTGATGTTCAACACCTTGCTCCCGATCTCTTTTGGTCTTGTTGTCGATCTTTCCGAGTCCAACAGAGGAGATGGTGGTCTTGGATCAACAGGCTTTTGCGCCCACGAGAACACCGTACAAGACGAAAACGGTCAATGGGTCTGCATGCAATGTGACGGGAGGATCGCATGGACAATCTAGTTGTTTCCTCTAATCGCCTGTTTGCTGACACGGCAAACAGGCTGATACAGAGAACATCGTGAGTGAGAACGCGCCCATTGAGGGGCAAATCAAGTTGTGGGAAGACGACATCCATGTCTATTTTAAGGACGGGAAGTGGAGTACTTGGAAGAGTTTGTCAAGAGCTCGCCAAGACGCTTTCGAAATTTACATCACTGCCCGCAAATCAGCTCAAGACGATTGTCATGCGCGTATCAAGGTAGCCCAAGACATACTGTACGCAGCCTACGCCGCCGCCGAGGATCGCCAAACATCCACGCGCCCGTAGCTCAGCGGATAGAGCATCGGTTTTCTAAACCGAGAGTCGCAGGTCCGAATCCTGCCGGGCGCATCGCTAACCACAAAGGACACTAATGACTGAACACACTGAGTATTGGGAAGCGTACGAGGCTTTCTATAACGACCCGAGAGCACGCGATGAGGCGATCAACAAGGCTGCTCACGAATCAGCACGAGCAGTTGCAGGTGGTGGCCATCCTCCGCTTGATAATCTCCAGTTGGCGTATGATCTCTTCCGGTTATCGAGGGAACGACTGGACGCTGCGAAGGCAGAACATCGTGCCGCTAACGATGCGCTCCAGGCCGCATTTACCGAAGCCAACAGGAAGGAGTAGAAATGCACATCTTGCCACCACGCTGGGTAATCGTAGTGCCAATCATGAACGATGATTCTTTCACAGTGTACGGTCCATTTGACACCAAACGACTTGCGGAGGCGTGGTCAAGTGATTGGCTTGGAGAGAAATACAGAGCGTCTGCTGTTGAACATCCGATGGGGGAGAAATTGTGAGCAAGAAGACAACAACTGCTGAAGTAAAGCGCGGAAGAGACAACCGCTGGAAGGTTAGCGTTGGAGACGAGAAACTTGGAAGCGTAGACTCGCTTACCGAAGCGACCTCTTTGTTGTTTGATAACGGGTTCAAGGTCTGGTCTTACCGCAGAGGCGAGACCTCCACAGGCAAGCCCAAGTTCACATCCAATGTTCTCGTCTTTGACAAGGAGAAGAAATGAACACGATCCCAAAACGTTTACCTCTTGATCCCGTACTCCCGTGGCTAAAAAAGCATACAGAGTTGGAATCGCTTGAGGTGTTCTCTGTCCGTTGCGGGTCCAATCCAGGCAAGATGGGGAAGATGCTCTCAGGCAGATCAGAGTCAATATCGTTCGACGCTCTTGACAAGATGCTTTCTATCGAAGGTAGCCGCAGCATCCAGGACTTCTTTCCTGAGTACGATAGTGATGCGTTCTTCGATAGCGGATTCGTTGTCGACAACAGCAAGCCGATAAACATTGCAAAGCAGTGCTCTATTGATGGGTGTGATCTACGCTCACATGCACACGGCTTTTGCAATCTTCATTATCGTCGTGCTCGTAGAGGAGCGCTAGTCGCTTGACAGATTCACAAAGGTGTGTGTATAGTTCGTTCTGTAAAGTAAACGTCTTCGGAAAAGGAGAAAACCATGAAGACTGTCGGTAAGCAAGAGGCGGATTCCATCGCCGTTCGCAAGTTCCTTAAGAACAACAAGGGAATGAATCTCAAGCAGGCATTCGCTGCTGTTGCTGAAGAGCACGGCAAGAAGGTCGGCACGGTGCAAGCATCGTACTACATGATGATTCGTAAGCAGCAGCCCAACAAGGTTGCCGCACCTGTCAAGACCAAGCCCGTCAAGAAGAGGGTCAAGGTTGCCGCTAACACGGATCTTGACATGAACATTCGTGCCGTCCTAGCCGCAGCAATCTCCACGATTGATGCACTTGAGGCTCGCAACAACAAGAACGAGCAGATCATCAGCAATCTGCGCAACGCACTTGTCTAACTGTTCCGTAAACAGGACCGATCCGCAGGAAGCGGAACACGCAACAAAGGAGAACACCATGAAGAGCGCCACCAAGAGCACCGAGGACTACAGCAAGATCACAGACAAGACGCGGTGGACCGCAGAGAACCTAATCTCTGCTGGTCGTCTTTACCACAAGAAGTATGGCGAGACTCCTGGTCAGGTTCACTTCTACCCGCTGGCTGCGAAGAAGTCTAAACGACTGGACAAGGATGTGCTCGCTGAGCGCTTCGTCAACGATGGCATTTGGCCCTCTTCCTCGACAATCATCAAGCACTTCAAGTCCTTCGGCGCTTTCCAACGTGCCTGCGGATTTGAGGCAACCCGAACATCTTCGGACGCTTCCGTAAAGCTTGACGGATTGATCAAACTCCAAGAAGAGATGGGACTGTAAAGGTTTATTCCACACCATGCTAGGGGTCACCAAGAGTGATCCATTCCCTCCTCGGGAGCCGTCTCTTTTTTAGAGGCGGCTCCCTCTCTTTTTGTCCCGACACCGCGAAGATAAGTAGAAGATGGCAGAGAAAACTAACTGGGTAGTAAAACTCCCACTGGATGGCGGAGAGCCGAAGACGAACATCGGCAATGACCAGCACTTCATGCTGCTTCAGAAGATCGCTCCCGAGTTGGGACGAGAGATCAACTTTTGGGCCGCCAATCACAAAGCACCAAGCAATGACGAGTTCATTCTTGCTCGCGGATCGATCAACGGGATGAATAGGATCTGCTTCCAAGAGTGCCCACACAGCAGGAACAAGGTATACGATGCAGTGCAAGCGGCGATGCAAGGGAAAGAAAGAACCGCAAAGAAAAAGTACAAACCATCGCAGTTCTCTGATCCTCTGAAGATTCTCAACATGTTCGTCGCAAGAGCGATGAACGAGTACATCCCAGACGAGGACAATCTGTCTGAGATCATGCGTTACGGCATGGGTCTTGCGTCGGTGTCTAAAGAAGACATGCGATCTTCTCTAAATCAGATAATGGAGGCAGAGAACCCTGCTGCTGCTATCCGTCTTGCCGAGGAGACCAAGTGCCTTCGCTTCATGTTGCCGGTTGTCGCTGACTCTAAAGATTTCTGGCAGAAATACAAGAAGAACTCGTCTGAACTGTTTCAGCACCTTCTTCTCACGCTCGACTATGTCGCCAAGCACAGCGACAACACCAACCTTCGTTGGGCTGCCTTACTGCACGACATTGGCAAACTAGAAGCTGTCTGGGTCGACGAAGACGGCCGCACTCACTTCCATAAAGGACCCGAAGGCCAGGGTGAAAACCATGAAGAGGTAAGCCCAATCATCGTAAGAGATCTGTTTGACGATCTTGGCATGCCCGACGACATGACAGACGACGTCTGCTTCATAACTCGCAACCACATGTTCGAGCACTTCGACGACGAGGAGACAGCAAAGAAGGCTGTCGATCAGATAGGTGGTGTCGACAAGGCGCTAGACATGTTGATCCTTAGAGGCGGGGACGTTCAAGGTAAGCCAGGTCAGATCAAGGCCGAGAAAGAAATCGATGAGATGAGAGAACTCATCATGAAAGACTCAGTCAAGTCGTCTGACAGTTGGGAAGAAGTTGAGCCAGAACTGCTTGTCATATTGATTGATAGTGATATAATATAGACATGGAAGAGTTCGAGCATGAACAGACAGATTCTGAGGGGAACTTCGTACTCACAAAGACTGGTTTGAACGAAGAAGATCACGGTCTACCGCGAAAACTTCGTCAAGAAGAGATCGACAAGATCCTCACAACCAAGTCAGACATTAGACAAAACGTTTGCTGGTCTCTTGGTTGTGAGAACAAGAGTTCGGTGTGGGTAAGAGAGATTCAGTTCGATATGAAGGGCGACAAGGTCGGGATCAACCAGCATGTCGTCAGCACATCGGACTACAACGGTCCCGTCCCTGGTTTCTGCAATGCTCACATTGTGCTTGGTCCTACCGAGCTTGCAGAAAAGGTCTATTGGGATAAGACAGAGATTTATTTGGGTTTGCGTCCCCGTAAGTGGTGGGTAATCTTTACCGACGGAACTAAGCAAGGTGGCCTATGCGAACTCCTCAATCCAAAGAGTCTCAAGCCACGCACCAATGACGTTCACTGTAAAAATCAAACAATCTAAACTTAAGTAATAGGCACTTAGGAGAAAAGCAAACTATGGCTTACATTTTTTGGAATAAAGGCGAGCAGAGCCTTATCAACACTTGGCTTGGCGGTTTTACCGCTGGGACTAATGGTGTACCGGGCAGCGCACTTTATGTTGGTATGGGCGCTCGCTCTGGCGGTGTTGGATCGACAAAAAGTAACGCAAACAACGGCGCTTCCG
>Ga0209702_10004556_pt1 | contig 19954 bp, 14 predicted proteins | sample FRY01_FD_187210 | JGI IMG/M metagenome (GOLD analysis project Ga0209702, IMG submission 187210) | Freshwater microbial communities from Lake Fryxell liftoff mats and glacier meltwater in Antarctica - FRY-01 (SPAdes) (version 2) | ecosystem: Environmental > Aquatic > Freshwater > Ice > Glacier...
TATTCCATTAACAAAGATAGAAATTCAGACTCAAAAATCAAAATGTTTGGAAAATGTTTGGAAGACTCAAAATAATAAACCCTTAATCCTAACAGGATTAAGGGTTTATCTTACTTCAAAAGTACTCGGAGCGGGACTTGAACCCGCACGCCCATACAGGCACAGGATTTTAAGTCCGGCGTGTCTACCAATTCCACCATCCGAGCGGAAAATTTTAATTGAGCGGGAGACGAGATTCGAACTCGCGACCCCAACCTTGGCAAGGTTGTGCTCTACCAACTGAGCTACTCTCGCTTATTGTATTCAGAAATTTTTAACGAGCATCGCTTTGCTTCGGGGGTCAAAGATATAAACTTTATTTAATTTAAAAAGCCTTCGGTGAAAAAAAATGAAGTTTTTTTAAAAAATAAATCTAACCGCCTATTATTTTCTTGATATCATTCAATTTCATTAACGCTTCAACTGGAGTTAAGGTGTTAATATCTATAGATATGAGTTCGTCTCTGATGCTTTCAAGAACTGGGTCGTTCATCTGAAAAAAACTTAGTTGCATATCTGGGCTAGCTATCGCTTTTTTGATTTTTTCTTTCGAATTAGAATTGTCTCCAATTTCGTGAGACAATTCTAATTGTGCCAACATCTTAGTAGCACGATTCACTACTTGACTTGGCATTCCAGCTAATTTAGCTACATGAATACCAAAAGAATGCTCGCTCCCTCCCTCTACTAACTTCCTTAAAAACAATATCTTCTGACCAATTTCTTTTACCTGGACATTGAAGTTTTTCACTCTATCGAATTGCTTGGTCATATCATTCAATTCATGATAATGTGTAGCAAATAAAGTTTTAGCTCGTGCTTTTGGATGCTCGTGAATGTATTCCGCAATTGCCCAGGCGATAGATATTCCGTCATAAGTACTTGTGCCCCTTCCAATTTCATCCAATAGAATCAAACTTCTTTCTGAAAGATTATTTAAAATACTTGAGGTTTCATTCATTTCAACCATAAAAGTTGATTCACCTGAAGAAATATTGTCAGATGCCCCTACTCTTGTAAAAACTTTGTCTACCAATCCTAATTTCGCAGAGGTTGCTGGCACAAAAGACCCCATTTGAGCCATTAAACAAATCAAAGCTGTTTGACGGAGAATGGCACTTTTACCCGACATGTTCGGCCCTGTTATCATGATAATTTGTTGAGAGTTACTATCGAGAAAAACATCGTTTGAGATATATTCTTCTCCAACTTTCAATTGCTTTTCAATTACAGGATGCCTCCCTCCCTTAACATCAATTACAAACGAATCGTTCACTTCTGGTTTCACATAATTATTTTGTTGTGCCACTTGTGCAAATGACACCAAGCAATCCAACTGAGAAATCAATACCGCATTATTTTGAATAAGCTGAATATATTTAGCCATTGACACCACCAATTCTTGGAACAAACGAGATTCAATAGCATAAATCTTCTCTTCGGCACCTAAAATTTTCGTTTCGTATTCTTTTAATTCTGGTGTAATATATCTTTCTGCATTCACTAACGTTTGCTTACGAATCCACTCTACCGGAACTTTATCTTTGTGAGTATTGGTTACTTCTAAATAATAACCGTAAACATTATTGTAGGAAATCTTCAAACTTGGAATGCCCGTTTTTTCGACTTCCCGCTTTTGCATATCGTCTAGATATCCTTTTCCTAAAGAAGAAATTCCTCTCAATTCATCTAAATCAGCATTGAAACCAGCAGCAATTACATATCCTTTTCCAACTTGCACAGCTGGTTCCTCCGTCAATATTGTTGATATTGAATTAATTAATTCAGTACATGGATTTAAATTGTCAGAAAGATATTTCAAAGAAGCTACTTTTTTAACTTCCGTTAATGCTTCACGAATTGGTTGGATTTGTTGAATTGTCCTGTTCAATTGAATGACTTCTCTCGGATTTACTCTTCCAACTGCAACTTTAGAGATCAATCGTTCTAAATCTCCGATATCACTTAAGCATTCACTTATTTTATAAGCAACTTCCTCATTGTCTTTTAGATAGGAAACAGCTTCCAAACGGTCTTTAATCGGTTTTTCATCTTTCAACGGTAAAACCATCCATCTTTTCAGCATTCTGCCTCCCATCGGAGTTCTCGTTTTATCTACAATCTGAATCAAGGTCGTAGCGTTTTCATGAGGCGAAGTGATCAATTCTAAATTTCGAATTGTAAATCGATCCAACCAAACATATTTTTCTTCCTCGATTCTAGAAATTGTTGTGATATGTCCTAATTGACTATGTTCCGTTTCAGATAAATAATGTAGAATTGCACCTGCAGCAACAACTCCTAAATTGACATTATCAATTCCAAATCCTTTCAATGATTTCGTTTCAAAATGCTTATTTAGAGACTCATCAGCATAATCTTTAGTGAAAATCCAATCGTCTAATTTGAACGTATAATAATTATTACCGTGAGATTCTGTAAAATCTTTACTTCTGTTTTTTTGAAATAGAATTTCTTTTGGCTCAAAACCCTGAATCAACTTATCGATGTATTCCGTTGTACCTTGGGCAATTAAAAATTCTCCTGTCGAAACATCTAAAAAAGAAATTCCGTGCTCTTTTTTATCAAAATGAATAGCACATAAGAAATTATTCTTCTTTTGATCCAACACTTGATCATTGAATGAAACTCCTGGCGTAACCAACTCTGTAACACCTCTTTTAACAATCGATTTCGTTAATTTAGGATCTTCCAATTGGTCACAAATAGCAACACGTTGCCCTGCCCGAACCAATTTAGGCAAATAGGTGTCTACCGAATGGTGAGGAAAACCAGCCAATTCAATAAAAGCTGCTGCTCCATTTTTACGTTTCGTGAGCGTTATACCTAAGATTTTAGAAGCCTTAATTGCATCTTCACCAAAAGTTTCATAAAAATCTCCAACACGAAAAAGCAACATCGCATCCGGATGCTTTGCCTTTATTTGATTATATTGCTTCATCAAAGGAGTTTCAACTACTCCATTTACTAAGGTTTCCTTTTCCTTGGCCAAACTATCGGATATTAAATTTCGAAGTGTAAATGTAGAGTCAAGCGATGAAATGACAAAAAAATATCAATAAATATTATTAACAATCTGATACTTTGGGGAATTAGACTTCAGGAAATTAAACTTTAAAATTCATAATCAAAAATGGACAAAAACCACCTCGTGTTCAATTTTTAACTAAAAACTGAACATGAAGAGTAGCGCTCAATTTAACAGCAGCATTCCTTACAACAATCTTCCAGAGCTTCCAATTGATGAAGATTTAATTGATAAAGAGGTTTTAATGAAATGGGGAATAGCTTCGAAATCATTAGCAGAATTGAATAAAAATATTTTGCGAACACCTAATCCAACAATGCTTATAAATAGAACAAATGCAAACTAAGTCTTTAAGCCCAAAACCTTATATCCTATCTATTAATACAAGAAATAAACAAATCCTCTCGATTCATCTGATACTGACTGATAAATCAAAACGACGATTATCACCACTGATACTGCTTGTAAATACATTGGTAGATTAGCGAAAAAATCCTCGTAAAATGCTTTAATTCGTTTTGGTAACCAATGAATAACAAAACCTAAAAGCATAATGATAAATACTACTTGATAGGTGGAGATTACTTTTAAGAACGTAGGAATATCAAATCCAAATCCATTCCAAATATGGTTTAAAAATTTAAAAGGAGCTTTTTCTTCTTGCATAATGAACCAAATTCTGGTAAACGTGATGAAATTGAAGGTGATGAAAATTTTCCAGAAATGAGTCAGTTTTGAATTACTGTTTTCGTAAGGACTCACCTTTTTCCAGTAATTGTATAAAATTAAGGCCAAACCATTCATCGTTCCCCATATCACAAAATTTACGCTTGCTCCGTGCCACAAACCACCTACGACCATCGTGATTAATAAATTCAAATCTCGATGAACGTATTTATTGATATTCGGATAAAAAATAACTCCTAAAATATAAAAAGCTGTAACACCTATATATATGAAAATCAACTCATACCATTGTGTAATAAAAATTAGAAAAGTGAAAATAACTAAAGTACTAATATAGGTTCCCCACCCACCTGATTTATTTCCACCCAAAGGAATATATAAATAGTTCCGCAGCCAAGCCCCTAATGAACGATGCCATCTTCTCCAGAAATCAGCCACATTAATAGCTTTGTAAGGAGAATCGAAATTTTTAAACAACTTGAATCCCATCAATCTTGAAACTCCTGTTGCAATATCAGTATAGCCTGAGAAATCACCGTAAATCTGCAATGAATATGCCCACATTGCTAAAATTCCAACAAATCCAGGATAAGCTTCAGGGGTATCCACCACCTTATCAACAAAATGTGTAGCGATATAATCAGCAATTACTAACTTCTTAATCAACCCTTTAACTATCTGAATGACAGACCAACTAAAGTCATCTTTAGTTAAAGAATAGGGTTTGTTAATTTGAGGAATAAAATCTTTTGCTCGTGCAATTGGCCCTAAAAGTATGTGTGGAAAAAAGGTGATGAAAAATGAATATTCGAAGAAATTTTTAACAGGTTCAATCTCTTTTCTATAGATATCTACCACATAACTAATGCTTTGAAATGTAAAAAATGAAACCCCTGCCGGAACAATAATTTTATCGACTAAAGAGCCTTTTCCAGAAAACCCACTTGTCCATTGGGCAAAATAATTTAATGATTTATAATCTGTATGAAACATTGCATTGAATGATTCCGTGAAAAAGAAAGCATATTTAAAATAGGCAAGAATTAGAATATTAATCACAACCGCACAAATCATAATCGACTTCTTAGAAAGCGTCGTTTTTGCTTTAAAAATCCAATTGGCAGAGAAATAATTTAATAGTATTGAAAATGAAAGAATTAAAACCGAAGCTCCAGAAGTTTTAAAATAGAAAAACAATCCAATTGCTGTAAAGAATACAGTTTTTAACAAGGTTTTTTTGTGAAGAACAGACAAAACAGCCATCACCAAAAGAAAGAACATCCAAAAGTCGAGCTGGGTGAAACTTATCCCAAAACCATCTCCATTTTCAAAAGAAAATAATTGTTCTAACATGTTTATTTTTCGCTTTTAATTCTTCAATTTTAACTTACTATTATCCATTTGCTCTAACCATTTCATGAACGCATCGAAATACATATCCCCTTTCAAATGGTATCCAATTGATGTAAAATGCACTTTATCTTCTTTCATTAACCCTGCATCTTGCCACGTTTTTGAAGAACCTAATTCTCCCATAATACCGTATAAATCCCATACTGGGCATTCATATTTAATTGCTAATTCAATGATAACTTCTCGTTGTCGAGCAATATTTTTATTCAAGTTTTTTTTATGATAATAAGAATCATTTGGAACCGTTAATAAAATGCCACAATTGGGATTTGCTTTTAAAACATGTTGAATCATCTTCTCTAAGTTCGATTTATAAAGCTGGGGATCAAAACTGTCATAAGGCATATTCGCATCATTTGTACCAACCGAAAAAGCAAAAAAGTCTGGCTCAGATTGTTTCAGTTGCTCCTCGAAATTTCCGCATTCTAAATACGTAAACAAAGCCGCACCATTTAATCCAATTGAAGTGTAAGATACTCCAGGCTGTTGATTTGTTAATTGAATACCTGAAATTTTTAATTCAAAAGTAGATTCAATAGTTTTGGTCAGTTGAAGATCAAACGAATCTACACAATCGGTAAAGAAAATATCTGTATAGCCAATTTCTTCATTCCTTCTTTCATCCTTGACACACGTTTGAAGTGTTCCAAAATCTAACTTATAAGGTAATTTACCTTTGTTATGAAAAATACGAATTTTAGAAAAGCCAGGTTTCACTTTCGTTTTATCATGTCTAAAATGCAGCTCAATTATAGAATCTGAACACGTTACAATTGCTCCTAATAATCCATAGTCTAATTCACAAACATCGTGGGCAACACTTCGATATGATTTCCAAGAATTTGAAGATGAAAACTCATAATTACCCGGATTGTTGGACTTTGCTAAATCAAACGGAAATAAAAACCCCCTTTCACCAGGAACTCCTTCCCAAGTAGTTTGCAATTTTTCACGAATATCATGCGTATAAATATCAGCTTGAACATGAGACCCTCCGATGTGATAGAAATTTAATTTTCGATCTTTTTCATGCACCATCTTTCGCATATTACGGTACAAATTTTCCCAATTAGCACTTAAAGGTGTGAAAAATTGGAAGTTGTTTTTTTCAAAATGAATGAACGGATATTTTGATTTTAAAGATGTATCTAAACTATAAAAATCAGAAAATTGATAGTGATTAAGTGTGTCTTTTTTAAGCGAAAGTGTTTGTGCAATTGTAGCGCACGAAAACAACATGAAAAAACCTACTACAAAAGTAAATAATCTCACAATCAATCTTTTTCCCTTAAAAACAGTTAAAAATCTCATCATTTATTGTTGTTTCCATTTTGCAAATTCGGCTTCAAAAGCATCGTAAAATAACTGTGATGCAATACTTGCTCCTCGATTACTAAAATGTATATAATCTTTTGCAGCTAAACCACTTTCTACCCACGAAGGCATAGAATTCAGCCCTCCCATAGCAGAAAATAAATCCCAATATCCAGCTCCTTCTTTTCCTGCAACTTTTCGCATTTGTTCTACACAATAAGGAAGAAGGTTATACGTCTCATAGATTCCGCCACTAAATTTCGACATATCACTCGGTCCAATCACGATAATTGAAGTTGATGGACGCAAACGTTTCACAGTGCGAATCTGTGATTGAAAATGAGCTGCATATCTTCTCACGGACGCGCTATCCTTAAAATAAGGAACTGAATTTCCACCAAATTGCAATAAAATTAGCTCACTGTTCAAATCGTCGAACATCCTACCGACAACATTCTGATCTAAATATCCAAAAAATGTACCGCTACATCCTCTCATTCCAATATTATCTACTTGAATGCCATAATCACCTTCCAACGAAAACCCACAAATTGTAGGACTTAAAGCGCTTGAAAAAACATATTTTAATTTTCCTGCACTCGCTGAAAAATTCAAGGGTAAAACATGATATTTCCCGTCTTTCACCAAACTATCTTCATGAATCAAACGACCATTTTGATACACTTTTAATTCACAAGGTTTCACGCAGCTTGTGTAAAACAAGTTCACATTGTTATAGGTTCTCGCCCTACTTTGCGCTCTGTAAGAGGGTTCAATTTCAATCCAACCTTCTTTAATCGCATTTGTATTTGCAATATCTGTACTGTCATATTCTTCAGCCGTAAAACGAGCGGCAGAGCCCATGGCTCCATATCTTCTATTTTTCAATTTCAATCCGCCAAAACAATTGTATCGGACAAAATTGGAAGAATACGCTTGTTTAAACGAAATAGTTTGATACACATTCATAGCAGGGATTAATCCTGGACCATTTCCTCCAAATTGATTTTGAATCCGTTGACGAATGTAAGAAGTCATTCGATCACCTTCTATTTGAGAATCACCATAATGTAAAATATGCAACTTCGTTTTATCGGAAGCCACCCTGTCCATTTTTTCAAAGAATCTATGTAAATTAATAAGAGCCGTTTCAGTTAAATGAAGACCCGTTGCACTTTCTTCTGAAAGTTCACCTCCCTTTGGCGCTCCTAAATTTCTTCCTGAACTATTAACGTGTTTTTTTGGTGGAGATTTCACAGTGTTAACTTTTGAAATAGAAGGAGTTATTTCTAATGTTGACACCTCTAAATTAGTCGTATCAATCATTGCCACAATCTTAGAAATATCTTTCTTGACTTGTTTTTTTGGATGAAAAAATTCTTCTTTTGATAGAAAACGAACCTTTACACCTCCCACTTCAACCCCGTGTTCAGGCGCAAAATAGACCACAGGAGCTAAACATAGCAAAACTGCTAACACAAATAATAAAACTTGATATGGTTTAATTTCCTTCAATAATCTCGCTGTATCTATAATTTTTCTTAACGGAAGGAAAGCTTATTTTGTTACAACAATTGTTAATAATTATACATTTAATTAGAAAATTCAAAATAAAAATTACTAATTTCGGAAGCTGAAAAAGAAGACGATTCAAGATGAAACAATATCACGATTTATTAAAGCATATTTTAGAAAACGGAACTCAAAAAGGAGACCGAACTGGAACTGGAACTTTATCTGTTTTCGGGTATCAAAGTCGGTATGATTTATCAGAAGGCTTTCCTTGTATTACTACTAAAAAATTGCATTTACGTTCTATTATTGTTGAACTTTTATGGTTTTTAAGAGGCGACACGAATATTAAGTACCTGAAAGACAATAATGTATCTATTTGGAATGAATGGGCCGATGAAAATGGAGATTTGGGTCCTGTATATGGTTACCAATGGAGAAGTTGGCCTGCTAAAGATGGCGGAACAATTGACCAAATTTCAAATGTAATTCACCAAATTAAAACGAATCCAAATTCTCGTCGTTTAATGGTTTCAGCTTGGAATGTAGCAGACGTTGACAATATGGCTTTACCTCCTTGTCACAGTATGTTTCAATTCTATGTAGCTGATGGAAAATTAAGTTGCCAATTATACCAAAGAAGCGCTGATTCGTTTTTAGGAGTACCTTTCAACATTGCTTCGTATGCTTTATTAACGATGATGATTGCGCAAGTATGTGATTTACAATTTGGTGAATTCATTCATACAATGGGAGATGCTCACTTGTACAACAATCATATTGAGCAAACGAATCTTTTGTTAAGTAGAGATTTTAGATCTTTACCGACTATGAAAATCAATCCAAATGTGAAAGATATTTTTGAATTCACAATTGATGATTTTGAGTTAATCGGTTACGATCCTCACCCACATATTAAAGCTGCTGTGGCAGTATAAGTAAAACGTTCAAATTTCATAAAATGGATATAACTATTATCGTCGCAATGGATGCAAACAGAGGTATTGGGAAAAACAATGACCTTATGTGGAATTTACCAGTAGATATGAAGTTTTTTAAAGATAAAACTACTGATAACATCGTAGTTATGGGGAGAAAAAACTACGACTCAATTCCTGAAAAATACCGTCCGCTTCCGAATAGAGAAAATGTAATTCTTACACGAAATAAAGATTTCAAAGCAGAAGGGTGTTTGGTTTTCCATTCATTTGAAGAAATTCTTACACATTATGAAAACGAAGAGGATCGAACAATGTTCATTATCGGTGGGGGAGAAATTTATAATCTTGCGCTTGAAAAAGACATTGTAGACGAAATGTACATCACGAAAATAAACAAGGCGTATGATGCCGATACCTTTTTTCCTGAAATTAATCTGCGCGAATGGAGAAGATTAAAAATATTAACCAATCCTGAAGACAAACAACACGAAGCCGAATTTGATATTTGGAAATATGAGGTTGTTGGTGGGGATATTGATTGATGTGGTAATTGATCTGTTGTAGAGACGTAAAGCTGTTACATCTCTACAATGGGATACTGATTCTGAATGTTGTTCCAACATTCAGTTCTGATTCTAAAACAAAGACCTTTCCTTTGTGATATTCTTTCACGATTCGTTTTACCAATGTTAAACCTAACCCCCAACCCCGTTTTTTGGTCGAAAATCCAGGCTCAAAAATTGTCTTAACTTTTTTAGGATCAATCCCTTTTCCCGTATCCTTTATGTCGATGTGTGCCCATTCTGGGGTGGTGAGAATTGTGATTTCTAACGTACCTTTGCCACTCATCGCATCAACGGCATTTTTACAGATATTTTCTACCACCCACTCCATTAATGGTCCGTTGTGATTTGTGGATGGTTGAACACTTGGCATTAATTCGATACTCACTTTATCTGAAACTCTCGGACGTAAATAATCCAATACATTTTTCACCGTTTGAAATAAATCTTTATCGTCCAATTTTGGAATGGAACCAATCTTTGAGAATCGATCTGTTACTTTATCCAAACGAACTACATCTTTCATCATCTCTTCTGTAATCATTGGATCTGCATTTTGTGCTTCTAAAAGTTGAATCCAAGCCATTAAAGAGGAAAGAGGTGTTCCAAGTTGATGCGCTGTTTCTTTTGCCATTCCTGCCCAGACTTGATTTTGCTCGGCTTTTCTGAAGGTGCTAAAAATGATGTATCCGATTAAAACAAAAAGTCCGATTATGGCAAATTGGATGTAGGGAAAATATTTTAATTGTTTTAGTTCAATACTTTCGTCGTAATATAGAATAGTTTTTTGAGAATCTTGGAAATCAATGACAATAGGTTTGTTATTCAATACTAAGTCGGCAATTGTATGCTTTAATTCAATAGAGGCTATTTTTTCTTTTGACAAATTACTTCCTATGACTTGATTCGATTTTGCATCAATTAACAATACAGGTATTAACCCTTGATTATCAATTAGTTCTTGATTAAACGCATTAATCAAAGTATCTCTTTCTGCTTCTAATTTTACAATCCCTTTAGAATCATTATAGACATAGGTCATAAATAAATCCGTATAGACTTCGACTGTAAATGCTTGATTTTTTAATTTCCAAACGTTGGAAAGTTGAACCAACGAATCCTCAAAAAAACTAAAAACCTCTTTTACAGATGATTGAGGGTGAATTTTTCGGATTGATGCTGTATCAAAATCAATGTTATTATATGCCGAAATTGATCTATTTCCGTCTAAAACAATTACTGGTATGTCTTTGTTTTCATTAATAATTTTTAGTGGCAATGTATAATCTGGAACAACATCCAAAGGTGTTTCTTTGGACAATTCTTTTGTTGCATCCAACCACGTTTCCATCTTATCTCTCTCTAAATTACGCAATTGTGTAAAGGCTCCATTCGTCAATTGCACTAATTCAATTTTCTTTTTGATGGCATCAGCCCACTGTTTTGCGCGTTCTCTTTCTCGCTCGCTAACTCCTTTTACAATGGTATTGGAAACAAACAATGACACTCCTACTAATAATAAGGCTATTACCAATAAGGCTATTTTCCATTTTTGCTTTTTGGAGTATAAATTCATTTGGATCTGTTTGAAATGTAAATTAACGAAATAATTTCATTATTCCGACTCACTATTTTTCAATTTCATTAATAGTGAATACGCACCTTTTACAACTATTGGCTGCTTGTTTAATTTATCACTATTGATAATTTCAACAAATCCATTTTCTTTTGCGCCTGTTTTCACTTCTATCATTTCGAATTGATTTTTCTTTAACTCAACAAATACGTATTCTGAATTTCCGAAACGAACTACCGCTTCTTCTGAAATTGTTTTGGCTTTCACATTTTTCAATTCTACTTCTGCATTCATATACATTCCTGGCACTAATGTTTTATCATACTTAATGAAATGGCAATGTACGTCTGTGTTTTTATCAACTGTTAACGAATGACCTATTAGAATAATTTCACACGGATATTTTTTATCTGGTTCATTATTATTGAAAGCGTGTAATTTTTGTCCTATAGCTAATTTTGGTAAATCTTTTTCGTATACCGTCAAATTCAAATGGATATCTGCTACATTCACTAATTCAAAAAGCACTTCACTTGGGGTTAAATATTTCCCTATATTTGCATTTACTTTGGCGACATAACCACCTATTGGTGAGCTAATTGAAATTCGTTTCGAAATTTTAGACTCATCTAATCTATCTGGATTTATTCCAATAATCTGTAAATTTTGATCCAACGCTTTCAAATTAATTCGAGCATTTATATATTCTGCTTCAGCTAATTGAAACACTTTATCACTCGTTGCTTTACTGGCATTTAATTCCTTCTGACGGTAAAATTCTCCTTCCGAAGTTTTCAATTTAACTTTTGCTAATAAATAATCTTGCTGTAACTTTACATATTGCTGATCCTCTAAGGTTGCTATTACTTGCCCTTTTTTAACTACTGATCCTGGTAGCAAATCTGTTGATTTCAAATAGCCGCCCATTGGAATACTAATCGAAACTAAATTCTGAGGCGGCACATCAATTTCACCATTCAATTTCAAAATAGTAGAAATTTTTCTTTCTACTAAATGATTCATTGCTATTTCAGCATTTTCAAATTGTGAATCTGTTAATTTCACTTTCATCGATGTTGTTGCTACTGCTGCTATTGAGCTTTCTACTTTTGTTTCTTTTGCCCCACATCCGACGAGCAAAAGGATAATTGGAAGGAATGCTATGTTTTTCATTTTAATTTTTTTTACGTGTATGTATTAATATCCGTTTAATAAATAAATGATTTCTATTGAACTTTCGTTTAATCTTAATAGTGCATCTTGGTAATTACTTTGAATTGAAATGCTTTGATTTACCAACATTGCCCATTCTAAATAATCGATTTCACCATTTAAAAACTGTTTTTGTGCTGTTTCAAAAATTAATTTACCGTTAGGAATAGCAATTTCTTGTAGTTCTTTCACAATGTTCTTTTGAACCTCATAGCGATATGCAGCTACATCAAATTGGTTCTCTAATTTTTGAGTTTCAATTTCTAAGTTATTAGATACAATTTGAGAATTAATTTTAGCAGCATTGATTGTATGTCTTTGTCCTGTAAACAATGGAATTCCAATACCTAATTGAGCGCCATTAAATCGATTAGAATAATTATACTCAATATTATCCGATCCAGTTCCAAACATTGTTCCTGAAGTTACACCAAGCATAATTTTTGGGTTCGATTTTGATTTTTCTAATTTAAGTGCCGATAACGCTATGGTAACATCTGCTTCAAAAAGTTGCAATGATGGATGTTTAACTAATAAAGACTTATCTAACTGACCCTTAAATTGAAAATACGCTTCTTTCGTTGTTGGTAGAAATTTAATCGGACTGTTCAATAAATACTGAAAACGGATTTGCTCAATGTCTAATTCAGCATTTAATTGATTCAATTGATGACGGATTTGTAACCGCTGATTTTCAATTGTCGTCTTTTCAAGAATATTGGATTCACCAACCTTAATTCGTAAATCTGCTCTCTCTAAATAACGGGCATAAATACTATCTACTTTCAGTAAAAGAATTTTCTTTTCTTCTAAATTGACTAAATTATAAAAGGACTTTGCGACTTGTTTTTTTAATTCAGAAGTTCGAAAAGCTACTCCAATTTCACTTTTTTTCCACTCATCGGTCGCCATTTTTTTTCGATTCGAATAAACAGTAGGAAATTCTAACGATTGACTAAACCCAAACCTATTGTCCAAATAATTACTATTCAGTTGACCATATTCTGCTTGCAATACAGCTTGTGGTAAAGAAACGGCAGTTTTAATCAATTGTTTCTGATATTCAGATTTTAACTTTTCATTTTTCAAATTCAAATTATTTGAAATTGCAGTATCTAAAGCTTCTTGAAATGTAATGGGTGTTTGACTATAAACAGGTAAACTTGTACATAGCACTACTGCTAAAATTGATAGAATATTTGAATTCATTTTTAATTTTTTAGAACTATCATTAAAAAGAACATATAATATTGGTAAAACAAATAACGTTAAAAAAGTAGCTAACAACAAACCTCCAATTACAACTGACGCCAAAGGACGTTGCACCTCTGCTCCTGCTCCTTGACTCATTGCCATTGGCAAGAAACCTAAAGAAGCTACAAAAGCCGTCATCAATACTGGTCTCATTCTAATTTTCGTACCCATCAACACAATTTTACTCAAATCTGTCATTCCTTCTTTTCGCAAACGATTGAACTCTGCAATTAAAACAATTCCATTTAAAACTGCCACACCAAAAAGAGCAATGAAACCAATGCCAGCACTTATACTAAAAGGCAAACCTAAAATTGCCAAAGCAAAAATTCCACCGATTGCAGATAAGGGTATCGCCGTGAAAATTAACAACCCTTGTCGAACTGATTTAAAAGCGAAATACAACAAAATAAAAATCATAAACAAAGCCAAAGGTACTGCAATCGATAACCTTTTTTTTGCTTGTTCTAAATTCTTAAACGAACCTCCGTATTCAATCGTATATCCGGAAGGAAATTTAATTTTAGCATCCACTTTTACACCTAATTCTTCCATTAAACTTTGAACATCTCTACCTCTAGCATTAAATCCAACCACAATTCTACGTTTTGTATTCTCTCGTTGAATTTGGTTTGGACCGTCTATAATTTTAACGGATGCCAAAGCACTTAGTGGAATTTGCAAACCATTTGATAATGGGATTAACAAATTCTGAACATCCGTCACATCGGTTCTGTTTTTCTTGTCCATTCGAACAACTAAATCAAACCGTTTTTCACCTTCGTAAACCAAACCAGCGGTTCTACCAGCAAATGAAGCATTTACAACATCATTTATATTTTGAATACTTAATCCGTATTGAGAAATTGCAGAGCGATTATAATCGATGACAATTTGAGGCATTCCTGTTACTGCTTCAACATATAAATCTTGAACCCCTTCAATTGTTTCAACTATCTTTCCTAATTTATTAGCATAAAGCGCCAATGTATCAAGGTCTTCCCCATAAATTTTACAAACAATATCTTGACGTGCGCCTGTCATTAATTCATTGAAACGCATTTGAACAGGATATTGAAAACCAAATGAAACACCAACAAGAACCTCCAATTCTTTTTTCATTTTCACAGCCAATTCATCAAACGTTTTTGCAGAAGTCCATTCTTTTTTATCTTTCAAAATAATCATTAAATCGGTCGCTTCGATCGGCATTGGATCGGTTGGAATTTCACCACTTCCAGTTTTACCAACTACCTTGATTACTTCTGGAAATTTATCTATCAGTATTTTCTCAGCTTTCAAACAAACAGCCATTGAAGCCTCTAAACTTGTTCCAGAAAGCACTCTTGTTTCAACCGCAAAATCTCCCTCCTCCAACGCTGGAATAAATTCTCCGCCCAAAGTTGTCATTACACTAATTGCAATTATAAACAATGCGACTACTGAAGAAATAATTGCTTTTGGATAACGTAATGCTTGTTCCAATTTCAATTGATAAAAACAGGCTAACCTTCCAATGATTCTATCGGACAAGTTCGGTTTATGAGCTGTTTTTTTAGATAAAATCAGTGCGCTCATCATTGGAATATACGTGAGTGAAAGTATAAAAGCACCTACTAAAGCAAACGCAACGGTCTGTGCCATAGGTTTAAACATTTTACCTTCAATACCTTGTAATGTGAAAATAGGAAGATAAACGACTAAAATAACAATTTGACCAAAAACGGCACTGTTCATCATTTTGCCCGCAGATTCTTTAACAATACCATCCATTTCAGATTGTCGATATAAGGGTGTTGCTCCTTTGTGTTTCCCTTGACTCAATTGATGCATCGTGGCTTCAACAATAATGACGGCTCCATCAATGATTAAACCGAAATCTAATGCCCCTAAACTCATCAAGTTACCACTCACCCCAAAGAGGTTCATCATAATTATTGCAAAAAGCATTGCTAACGGAATCACACTCGCAACTAACAATCCGGCTCTGAAATTCCCCAAGAAAATAACTAAAATAAAAATAACGATCAAAGCACCTTCCAATAAATTCTTTTCAACAGTATGAATCGAATTATCCACCATTTTTGTTCGATCTAAAAAGGGTTCAATCACAACTCCTTCAGGGAGTGTCTTTTGAATTTCGGCTATTTTGGATTTTACATCTTTAATAACTTGAGAACTATTCCCACCTTTCATCATCATAACAATGGCGCCAGCTACCTCACCTTCGCCATTATAAGTCAGACCTCCAAAACGAATTGCAGATCCAATTTTAACCTCAGCTACATCTTTGATTTTCAATGGAATACCTGTGGATGAATTTTTTACAGAAATAGATTCAATGTCTTCTTTTGACCCAAGTAATCCTTCTGTTCTTATAAACAAAACACTCGAAAGCTTTTCAATATAAGCGCCACCCGTATTTTGATTATTTTTCTCTAAAGCACTAAAAACATCATCAATAGTAAGTCCAAATGAATTTAATTTATTTGGCTGAATAGCAACCTCATACTGTTTCAATTTACCACCGAGACTACTTACATCAGCAACTCCTTCAACTCGTAACAAATCTCTTCGAACGGTCCAATCTTGAATGGTTCGAAGTTCGGTAATATCATACTTAGCTTCATACCCTTTTTTTGCTTTTACAACATACTGATAAATTTCTCCCAAACCTGTGGTCATTGGACCAACACTTGGCACTCCTAAACCTTTTGGAATTTGATCTTTTACAGCTTGTAACCGTTCTTGCACTTGTTGTCTTGCCCAATAAACATCAGTATCATCATTAAAAATAAGAGACACTACAGACAAACCAAAACGAGAAAAGCTTCTCAATTCAATTAACCCAGGAATGTTGCTATTCGCTTGTTCCACAGGGAAAGTAACCAAACGCTCAATATCTGTAGCTCCAAGTGATGGAGCAGAAGTAATAATTTGCACCTGATTATTCGTAATGTCAGGCACAGCATCTATTGGTAATTTTGTTAATTCATAACTTCCATATCCGATAAGGAAAAGTACAAATAAACCAATGATAAGTTTCTGACTTACAGAAAACTCAATAATTTTGTTTAACATGATTTAATAAATTTAATGAAACAAAAAAAACACAGTCAACTAATGAGAAAGTGTTTGAAAATATTCATTAAACGATTTGAGGAGGTTGCCATATTGAAGCCAGAAAAGAAGATTTCATAATGGAACAAACATCATAATATTCTTTTGGTTCATTATTTTCAACGGTTTGAATATAAGCAACTATAAAATTGGTGGTAGGAATTACAATTGGAGTGATAAAATTAACTAACTCATTATGAGTATTGGACTGAAATGGCAAATCACCCTCATTTTTACCCTCACCACTATCTTTTCCGTGATCAACATAATGCATGTATAAAAACTCTGAAAAAGTGATTTGTTGAGATGCTTCCTTATGTTCAGAATAATGCTCAATAAACTCGTCTATTTTCAACAACTCTGAAAACTCAGTTGATGAAAATACATAAATAAAAAGTAAAAGTAGTACTGCACACTTTTTCATTATTACAAATGTAAAAATCTAATTTTAGAATCAAATCTAAAAAAGTAATAATTAACATTAAAATGACATTTTCGTTTCACTATTTAGTAACTTTGTAACTACACATACTAATAATGTAATTATTTAAAATATGAATACAATGACAGTTTCAGAATTAAAAGAGATAATCGATAACAACGAAGATTTTCAATTAATAGACGTTCGTGAAGAGCATGAATACGAACAAGCAAACATCAATGGACTTTTAATTCCTATGGGAGAAATTACTTCTCGATTTGAAGAAATTTCAAAAGATAAAAAAGTAATTATACAATGTCGTTCAGGTGTTAGAAGTGCCAATGTGCTTGCTTATTTGGAACAAAACTTAGGGTATACAAATTTATACAATTTAGAAGGTGGAATCATAGCTTGGGCAAGAGAAATTGATCAATCTTTAGATGTTTAAAAAAATAAAACTTGTAATTGTTCTTGGAATAATATCATTAGGTAGTATTCTCTTTATTCAGGTTGCGTGGATCAAAAAATCCATTGCAATACAACACACAAATATTGCAATTCATCAAAAAGAAGATTCTTTAAATTTGAAGCAATTTTCTGAAGACACACGCATTGCTTTGAGTAAGGTTCTCGATGAAATCACCAAGCATAACAAAAATCCAACAGATTCTTATGGAGCTGTTAAACAGATTCGATCGAACTATTTCTCAGTTGATATTGACGAAGAATTGCAACCGTTTTATTTAGAATCTTTACTGAAACATACGCTATACGACGAGCACGTTTTACAAGATTTTCAGTACGGCATTTATGATTGCTTTACTGACTCTATAGTATTTGGTAATTTAATTAAATACACAGAAGATAATCACTACGAACAAAGTAGTACGGACACTTTAATCAATCATTCATCTTCCGTATTAAAATGGAAAAAAGACGGGCATTATTTTACAGTTTATTTCCCCAATGTAGAAGCAAAACTAACCAATATTAATCCTGAATCTTACTCCCCCTGGTTTTTCGTAGTTGCAATTATCATTGTTGTAATGTTTTTTTTCGGATATGCTATTGCCATTATTTCAAGACAAAAAAGGTTATCTGAAGTCAAAAATGATTTTATAAATAACATGACCCATGAGTTAAAAACTCCCATATCCACGATCAGTTTATCGATTGAAATGCTTCTGAAAACAGATTTCTCGAATGACAGTGAACGCTTAAAAAGATATGCAGGAATTATTTACAAAGAGAACAAACGTCTAGAAAACCAAGTAGAAAGAGTTCTAAATGTAGCGAAATTAGACAAGCAAAAATTACTCTTACAAAAAACTACAATTAATATTCACCAATTAATTGTTGAAGCAAAAGAAACATTTGAATTCAATCAATTGGAACACGATGGAAAAATAACACTTGAATTAAATGCTTCGATACACGTTATTAATGCCGACCAAGTACACGTAACCAATGTTGTTTATAATTTATTAGACAATGCGATTAAATATTGCAAGGATAGTCCAGAAATTATCATCCGATCATCTGATGATAAAAAAGGAATTTCCCTTGAATTTGAAGACAATGGTATCGGTCTGAAAAAAGAGGATATCCGTTTTATATTTGACAAATTTTATCGTGTACCAACCGGAAATGTACACAATGTAAAGGGGTTTGGTTTGGGACTGTTCTATGTCAAAATGATTATTGAAGAACATGGGGGAACAGTAAAAGTGAAATCAGAAACTGGAAAGGGTACAACTTTTTATATTTGGTTGCCTGAGTAACTATTTTTCAGGTGATAGAACTAATTACAAATAAAACCACTATCATTAAATCTTGATAATCAACCCATTAAAATACTCACCTAAGAAGAAACTTAAATCAGCTTTATATCCAATCCCTAACGCTTCAAATACCCATTTACCATCTATTCTGCACAACCTTCCCAACTCAACTCCAGTCTCAATAGAAAAATCTTCTCTTAATTCGTATTTAGCAATTTCTTCATTTGTTGAATTATTTACAACTCTTATATTAGAATTTCTAACTTGCCCAAAATTTTGTTTTCTGGTTTCAAAATCATTAATAGTTACAACAAATAATATTTCTTGAACTTGTGAATTCACTTTCTCTAAATCAACTAAAATAGATTTATCATTTTCGCACTCACCATTACTTACTAAAAACGTATCTCCTGTATGTGTCAATGCTCCATCAGGCGATGTTAAATTATTGTAGAATACAAAATGATTTTCAGAAATCAATCTTCTTTCTGAATTAATCATAATAGCAGACAGCTCAATGTTAAAATCATGATTTGATACTTCGTTAGGAGAATATCCAAATCCAAAAGTTAATTTTGTAAAATCTATATCTATTTTTTGATTTTTTCGCAAGCTAATTGCCATAAAGAAATATTTTTTAGTGATCCCAAACAAATTAAATTAAAGATTAATCTAGTTTTATTATAGTACGGTTTTTTTAACGCAATACGACAATTCAAGTGGACTTCTATTAATTAATAATGGGTATTAAATCAGGCTAAGAACGGTGTTAAATAGTTCCAAATTGATTATCCTTACACAAATATAAAATTAATTACGCAATTACGAGTAATAATTGTATAAATAATTTTACGAGAAATTCCTCAATTTTACAACCTATGGAACACAGGGGAGAAATCATAAAGGAAGCTGTATATCAGAGTGGTTACTCAATTACCAAATTGGCAGAAAGAGTAGGGAAAAGTAGAAAATGGATGTACTTAATGTTTGAAAACAACAACGTTTCATTGGATATTGTTTTACAAATCGGTGACATCATTCACCACGATTTTTCGGGAACGATTAAAGGAAT
>Ga0209702_10004558_pt1 | contig 19948 bp, 16 predicted proteins | sample FRY01_FD_187210 | JGI IMG/M metagenome (GOLD analysis project Ga0209702, IMG submission 187210) | Freshwater microbial communities from Lake Fryxell liftoff mats and glacier meltwater in Antarctica - FRY-01 (SPAdes) (version 2) | ecosystem: Environmental > Aquatic > Freshwater > Ice > Glacier...
ATAATCCAAAGAACAACTAGTGATCTGGCAACAGTTTTCCGGACAGTTTTTAATTTTCATGCACATTTCTGCATTTCTTCATATTTTACCGGAGATAGATAATCATTAGTTGAATGCATCCGTATACGATTATAATATACCTCTATATATTCAAATATAGCATGTTTTGCTTCCTCCCTGGTTTTAAATTTAGTTTGATAAATTAGTTCAGTTTTTATAGTATGAAAAAAGCTTTCAGCAACGGCATTATCCCAACAATTTCCTTTATGGCTCATACTCTGTATAATACCATGTTGTTTTGTAAGCTTTGAATGACTATCAGAACAATATTGGCTACCTCTATCGGTGTGCCAAACAAGTCCTTTAAGCGGTTTACGCTGCCATATCGCCATTAGCAGAGCATTATTAACCAAATCAGTCTTCATATTACTATCCATAGACCAGCCTATAACTTTTCTAGAAAATAAATCAATAACGGTTGCTAAGTACAGCCAACCTTCTTGAGTGGGAATATAAGAGATATCCCCAACCCAATAACAGTTAGCAGCAGAAACTTTAAACTTCCTATCCAATAAATTAGGAGCAACTTGCTTATTATGATTAGAGTCAGTAGTTGCTTTAAATTTACGCTTAGTTCTACATACTAAATTAGCTTCAATCATTAGCCTGCCAATCCGCCTTCGACTAGCGATGGCACCTTGCCTTAATAACTCCTTTCTAATAGGCCTAGTCCCGTAATTCTTTCTACCTTCCTGAAATATAGCTTTAACCTTACTAGTTAATTCCTTATTTTCTTTATCCCTATTACATTCTAAGGCAGTTAACCATTCATAATAACCGCTACGTGATACTTTCATAAATTTACACATAACCATAATTGAAAAATCACCTTGATGTTCTTTTATCCATGCGTACCTTATTGGGACTCTTTCGCAAAGTACGCAGCTGCCTTTTTTAACAGGTCACGCTCTTGCGTTACTATAGTAAGCTCTTTCTTTAGCCTCTTTAATTCATCATAAAGGTGTTCGTCTGTTCTCATTATTGATTCCTTGGGTTTAGAGTATTTACTCACCCAATTATATAATGAAGTCCTTGTAATACCTAACTCTTTAGCTGTTTGAGCCACTGGCCTCTTGGACTCTATTGCTAATTTGACTGCTGATTCTTTAAATTCTGCTAAATAAACTTTCTGCTTTGTATTACTCATTTTTATTCTTCCTTTCTGTTAATATTGTCATATACTAACTGTCCGGAAAAGTATAACCACACCAAAGCACAAAATTTCTTAGGACAAAAATACGAAGCAAAACTCTCTTTACTTATTTTAAACAAAATGATGGCTATCGGAATGCCTCAAACCATCCGCATTGCCTGAAATTATTAAACTACTGTAAAATAATTATTTGTGCAACAAAGTTCGCATAAGACTCAGGAAAAACTAAGAATAGAGCTTAGAACCCAGCAAAAGCAGTTGCAACAGCAGCAGTTACAACAAAATATGGGGATGAATTTGAAGTTATAAAATGGATTTTTTGATCTAGCCATTCGTGATAATGGCATTAGTAAAACTTTATGTCAATCTTGCTCAATAATGTTTTCTATAGTATAATAGTTTTCAGTATAGTTATATTTAGTTTGAAGAGATTTTATGTCTAGAAAAAAAGAAAGGGCTGAAGAAAAAATGGCTCTCCCAAGCTTAGCCGCTTCGAGTTTTGCAAATACTGCTACTTCAAGTGCGTCAAATGCCCACGTCTATACTTCTGCTGCTGCATCGAGTTCATCAGTTAGCTTAAGCCCAATTAAAGTTAGGCCACAACTATTCATAAATACAACCCTTTTAAATGATAAAGATGAGAGGGCTCAAAGGACTTTTGATGAAACCGATAAATATTCAATTACACCTACTACCTTTAAGTCACGAAGTTTTGCCAAAAATGAACCTGTAAGAGAAGAGGTGCAAGATCGACTTAAAGCTGCTGCAAGCAAATTACAAGAATTAAAAACAAGAGAGAAAGCATATACTAGTAGTGTACAAGATTTAATAAATAGCCTTAAAAAGGCTTCTGAAGGTGTGATAGTTATAGGGGAATTCACTAAGCCTGGTAAAGATTTATCAGATTTAGTCCAAAAGTTTGCTCCTAAAATTGCTGTACTAACAAGTTATTTACAGGATCTAGAAAAATATCAATCTTTTGTTGAAAGAAATAAAGATTTAACTTTATCTTACCAAGATGTATATCAAAACAATACTAGTACTGTCACTCGTTTTGGCATTAATACTGCAAATATGAATGATGAGCAAGTTCATCAATTAATAAGTATATATAACCCAATTGCAGAGAAAAAGGAGGGCTCAGTTAAATCTGGAGGTAGTAAAAAAAGCGCAAAAGAGGATCCAGATACCCTACCAACGTTGCATCCACTTGAAGTATTATTTATCAGCAATGCTATAAGCAAACTAACGAGTAGAGGCGAGGTTAATGCTAGGGATGCAAGTTCTAGCTCTTCTTCTACGACAATTTCTACAGCTACAACAGGCAAGGTTGTTTTAGTCGATATATTTGCTAGAGACGATAAGGGGGCTATAAAAATAGAAGGAAGCAAACCTGAAACTCATACTATAGTGCTTTACGCTCAGCAAAACAAGAGTGCACTCCAAATTTTAGTAATCGATCCTAGTAATTCAGATTATAGCAAGCATTTAGCTACAAACACTTTAAGAGTTTTTGGTCGAGATGATCTCAATATAGAGATTATCGTACCTTCAAAACAGCACAAAATATATGCGTCTCCTGACAAAGATAAAGTAGGATCAAATCCTGACCAATACCGGGACTGCATCGATATAGCTGTAAAGATAGCATTTGGGTTAGATAAGTTTAAAGGAGTAATTTCTATAAATGATATTATGTCTTTGGAGCCTATAATAGAGGTAACTAACCAAAAGGATTTAAGTGATAGTTTGTTTTTTGATAGCGTTGAAGCTATAGCGAGGATTAGGCAGGCTTCTGATGATAATATCAGAGCAAAAGCAAATAAATTATTAGGAGCATTAGATAAGCAAATGCAAAGCATTCTTGACTATCCCGGAGAAGATACCGAATCTTTTTCTGAAGAAATCATGGCAAAGAATAAAGCTAAATTCAATGAACCGCTTTTACCGAGTGAATATGAAAATGCAGTACATGGATTACACAGCCATTTTATATTTAATAATGTTTTATTTTCAGTGCATATGAGCAAAGTTGCAGTGGATTTACTTGGCGGAGATAACGGTGATAGTTAAAATAGAAGGAGGTAGCGATGAAGTATAAATTATTATCTGATTATTGTAGATGGGATAAATATAAAAAAGCTATCAAGCTTCTAAAAGAGCATGATGATTTAGATTTAACAATGGAAAATGGGATTTGCTTTAGATTTGCAATAAAGCATAATAATATTGAAATTCTAAATGCTTTACTTGACTATTACACAAAAAACAAGCTTCAGGCCGGGGATCACGATTCTATGGCGTATAAAGTAGCAAGCTACGAACTTCGTAGCATATTACAAAATGCAGTAAATGCGTTTGAGGTTTCTACTGAAATGCAAAAAATGCTAGACCCTTATATTGCTACTACAGACGACGAGCACGAGCAAGATTTAAGTGAGTTCGATGATAACGATGCAATAACGGCTTTAGATACAGATCACTCAAGTACAAACAATAGCAGCGGAAGTGATGAGGATTCACATTCTGCTAATAACACAAAACTTACAGCAGATCTTTTGTATCAATTAGATCATTCAAGCGCTGCTTCGACAAATTACATTCATTTCTCTCCATTATCAGGAACAATTACCGAGGATACTTCTAAGCCTGACTTACTTGGCAATTCAGTCTTCGAAGAACATGACCTTTAATGTTCTTCGTTAAAAATAGAGCTTAGAACTCATCCAAAGACAGTTGCAACAACAGCTACAATTACAACAAAATATCTGAATGAATTTAAAACTTTAAAGTGTTCTAACTGCTGAGGATTATTTAAGTAAAGCCTTACTAAGCTAAAAGTAGAAGACATATGGGGAATAGGAAAGAAAATAGCCCTTCATCTTAGAAAACTAAGTATTACCACAGGAGAAGAGCTCCGCATTTCTGATCCTAAATTTATCAGCAAAGTATTTGGAGTGGTAGGCGAGAGAATAGTTCGAGAGTTAAATGGAATAGCTTGCTTTGAGCTTGAGACTAGCCCGGAAGCTAGGCAAAATATTATGACCTCAAAATCCTTTGGTAGGCCTATCACTGAGTTATTAGAACTCAAAGAAGCAATATCAGACTATGCTGCTAGGGCCTGCATTAAGATGAGGGCTGAAAAAACTAAAGCTCAAGGTATAAACGTCTTCATTCAAACTAACTTTCATAAAGACAAAGAGAACTTTTATCAAAACTCCAGCAACTACTTCTTTGATTCTCCAACCGATGACACTACCCTTGTTATCACAAAAGCAAAAGACCTTCTAAAAAGCTTATTTAAACCTGGTCTTAGCTATAAAAAAGTTGGTATATGTCTACTAGATCTAGGAAGCAAAGAAAATCTGCAAATGAGTTTTCTCAGTAACAATAACAAGAATGATAGCAAAAAAACCACTATTATGCAAAGTCTTGATAAGATTAACCAAAAAATGGGGAAGGGGACTGTCTTCTTTGCTGCTCAAGGTACAGATAGAACTTGGCAAATGAGAAGCGGCCTTAAATCACCCCATTACACAACCAATTGGGATGAACTACCTGCGTCTTAATTGCAACTTTTTTACAGCATGTTTTTTGGTTTTACGTTAAACCGGCTTAATATTTTATCTTTTGAATTTGATCATTTGACAAACCAGTAACTTGAGCAATTATTTTGAAATCAAAATTCTGTTTTATCATGTTAATAGCTATTTCTAAGGCTTTTTTAGTTGCACCTTTTTCTATTCCTTGCTGCGCACCTTGTTGCAATCCTTCGTCTATATATTTTTGAGCTATGCTACGCATTATATCTTCTCCGCCTTCTAAATTCCGTACTATTAAATCGTTAAGCTCCTGTTGTCTATCTTCAGATACTTTTGTATCAGTGTACCATAAAAATGTCTTGATGTAAATATAGCCACTTTCTTTATCAAGCACGATCATTTCTTGAAAGTCTTTTAAGAACTCTTCCCAGAGCTTTAGCATATCTCTTTGCTGGATATGTTTGAGGAAATACTCCATCATCCCAAGATGCTTCTTTTTCTTAATTTCCTCATCAGACATTGCTTGTAGATCAATTACTTTGTAATCATTGCACATCAAGTCTTTTGCTAATTCTGGCACAGTAAATAATTGCCATAGGTTTTTTGGGGCATCATACTGCTTTACTCCTGTATAGAGTATTAAAGGTACAATTAACGGTAGCTTGTTCTTATCCTTTATGTGCCTTTCACAGAGAAGTAGCATATATCTTAAAACTCTAAAAGTAATCCAGTAGTCACTTCTCCGACTGGTGTTCAATCATGGTGTATATAAACGCTTCTTCGTTGTCTTTAGTCCTAACAGAATATATAATATCGCTAAGTCTTTTCTTTAAATCGTCCTCGACAAAGCTTTCTTTTTCTATTTTTATTTCGGTTAAATCAAGCAATTCCTTTAAATTAGCCGGCAGATAATATTCCAGAAATTCTTTAGCAGCTAACTCATCCTGCATTATTTTCTTAAATAAGGCATCATGTTTTAGATTTGCGAGCTGTTTTACTTGTTTTTTTCTAGACATTTATTTTTATTTTATTATTAATGCGCAGTTTATTAAAAGCCATTTAGCTATCCCAGGTTCTTTGAAAGCACCACCAAAAATATTAATTACTTTTTGCCATTACATGCATCTTTTAAGCTTTTGCCTGCAGAAAATTTAGGTTGCATCCTAGCTGGAATAGTTATAGCAGCTCCGGTCTTTGGATTACGTCCAGCTCTTTCTTCTACTTTGCTGGTAGAGAATGTACCAAATCCTACTAAAGTAACTTCTTGACCACCACCTAATATGGTAGTGACAGATTGAGTGAACATCTTGATTGTTTTTTCTGCATCAACTTTACTGCAATCATGCTCTTTTGCTATATGGTCAATTAATTCGCTTTTATTCATAATAATTTCTTCTTTAAGTTAATGGTTATAGTTTTTGATATACGTGTTATTTTACCCAACCAACCTTGGTATTTCAATATTATTATCTATTTAAAACACAGCATTCTAACTCAATCAAGTTTATCTTGATACTTCGAAGGATCCTGAGGCTTGAGGGAACTGGCTTAACAGAGAAGCCAACTTCTGTGGATCATTGATTTCCATTTTATATCTATATTTATTGATTACTTAATTACTCAGTATAAAAGTGCTTTTTACTGTAATAAATTACTAATTAAATTACATGTTCAATTCTAATTTAGTGCAGTGTATGGATCATTTTAATTTAGTTTCAATATCATCTATAAAATTAGGGATCTCAAATAATTTCAATTTTATATTCAAGCAAACTAAGATTCTGTTTTAAAGATTCTAAATCACCAACAGTCCCATACCATTCTGATCTAAATCTATTCCATTTTAAGCCGTGATTTCTAATAGAGCCACGAATATCACTATCAGGTTGTTGTTCAAACTTTAAAATTAAGCTAGTCTTACTTTGTGTTTCTTGGTCAAGTTTAGTTTTACCAAGTTTAGTCCACTCATCTTTAATTGCATGATTAGTTTCTAAAGATATAGCGATTGATAGTAATGCACCATAAAGAGTATTTGTAGGTAAAAAATCAAGGTTTGCTTTTACTACTAATCCACCCAGTTCAATTAAATGACGAGTACGCATTTTACGCTCGGTAAGTTTTAATCTTGTCTCCTCTGCTACCAATCTATTTTTCTTTTGCTCTAATTTAACTTTCTGTTCTTCTACTTTTTGCATAACATTTAAATCCTTAATCTTGAATTATTTGGTCTAATTTATTGATATGCTAAAATTTATAATAAAATTCTTTATATTAATTAGAATGGAACTAAGTATCCAGCTTAATAATAAAAATTTAACCTCCTAATACCCCGTAGCCTACCATACCAAATTAAACTTATAAAGTCTATGTGCTTACTGTATTAGTAAAACCTTTTTCCTGAGTTGTGATAAAGTTATAGCACTCATTTCGAAGAAATAGTGTTATACGCAATCTGCAAAATAAATTTGCTTGCTTTTCCAAATTCAGTGTAATAATCTAAATAGATTTTCCATATTTATAGTAAGAATTATTGTGGCAATTGGATTTGCAAGAGTAGAAAGAGTAAGTAGAAGTAGTGGAAAGAATGCTTGTTGCAAAGGGGCATATAATGCTAGGACAATAGTTAAAGATGATAAAACTAATATAATTTATAATTTTATAAAAAAAGGTGGCAATGTTTATCATGAGATTCTATTGCCAGAAGGAGTTGATCAAAAGTTTAAAAACTTACCAGAATTAATGAATGCAATTGAGCATATTGAAAGAAAAGATAACAGTCAGCTGCTTAAAGAATATGTATTAGCTTTGCCTGATGAAGATAATGTATCATTGGAAATGAAAAAAGAAATGATATATGAGTTTATCCATAAAAACGAATGGGTAAAAGAAGGTCTTGCTGTACAAATTGATATACACGCGCCACATGATGAAGAAAAGAATTGGCATGCTCATTTATTAGTTACTACTCGAAGATTTACTAAAGACGGAGCGAGACTAGGTGCTAAAGCAAGAGATCTAGAGCCCCAGGTTAGAGGAGGCCGTGCTAATACTTATGTTAAATCTAATGATGAAATAAATATTGGGAAGTTATGGTCAGAAATACAAAATAATGTATTTAAAAGCCATGGTTTAGAAAATAGAGTAGATAGTATAGGGATCAATCCCCAAGAACATATCGGTCCTGTTCGTATGCGTAGTGTTTTAAATCAAGCAATTTATAGAAATGAAGAAAGGCATCTTGCTAATATAGAGAATTTAAGTTCCGGGAAAAAGGTTATCCAAAAGGTAACAAATCATATGAGCGTTTTTAGTAGGGGAGATTTAGAGCGTGCGGTTAAGGTGGTACCGGGTAACAAGTTAAGAGAAAGTTTGGTAGAAGAAGCATTGACTGATAAGTCGTTGATAGAATTATTTGATGAGAATAATAAGAGTATAGGGCGATTTACTACCATTGATATTAGAGATGAGGAGCTAAAATTACTAAGACTTAGTGGCTATGTTGGAGATCAGAAGAATATACTAGTCGCAAGTAGCTTAAAGCCGATAGAACCTAATGGGCTTAATGAGCCTAATGATACTATTAATAAATTAATAGATCATGCTAAAGAGTCATTATCTGAAGAACAGCATTTAGCATTATCACATTTATTACTTGGGAGTTCCGGTATTCGCATTATGAGAGGAAGAGCTGGTACTGGTAAATCACATGTGCTTGGTAAGATAGTATCTATATCTCAAAGATTAGGGGTAAATGTTATAGGGCTTAGCCCTACTCATAAAGCTAAAGGTGAGCTTGCTAAATGCGGCTATGAGCAAACCGATACCATTAAGGGAATGCTCTTTAAACTATATAATGGGAGGTTTGAGCTTCTTAAAAATAGTTTGCTGGTAATAGATGAAGCAGGGATGGTAGGTAATGATGATTACCTAGAACTCTTACGGGTTGCTTCTAGTTTTAAATGTAATGTGATACTAGCTGGAGATGAGCGCCAATTATCGTCGGTGCAGCGAGGCGGGATGTTTGAAGTCTTTTCTGAAAAGTTTGGCTCAACTAGCTTGCTTAATATCAAGAGACAAGATTCTGCTTGGGGTAAATCAGTTGCAATGGCTTTTTCAGAAGGCGCAGTTAGAACTGGTGTTGGTATACTAGATACTCATGACCGCATCATTAGCTCTGATGATAAAATATCTAGTATGGAGACTTTGCTGCTTGATTGGAGTAGAAGCACCGAGGAATTAGAAAATAAGCTAATTATTGCAGTTAAGAATAAGGATGTTGATGCTTTAAACCAAGGAGCAAGACAGCATTTAAAGGCAAGTCAATATCTTATGGGCAAAGAGATTGCTGTAGGAGCTAATTATTATATGAAAAATGACCGTATTTTAATTAAGCAAACCAACAAAGAACTAGGACTTACTAACGGCGATCTAGCAGAAATCATCTATGTTTCTAAAGAGCGATTTACCATTGAGAACGCACAAGGCAAAGAAATCTCATTTGACCCAAGTAAATATAGTGGTTTTAGCTACGGCTATGCTACTACGGTGTTTAAGGCTCAAGGACAATCTATTAATGATGTATTTGTTTTACATGATGGGTTTGCTACTATCCGCAATAGCTATGTTGCTTTATCTAGGAACATCAAGGAGTTAAATCTCTATATTAACAGTGGGTCAACAAGGGATAATGAGCATTTAATTAAGCAATTAAGTTATGATCCCGATAGTAGCAGTAGTCTTAATTATTTCACGAAAAAGGACTTAGAGAAACGTAAATTAGAATCTGATTTTAATGCTAAGAAGGGGATCTTTGCTTCATTAGTGGTTGGAGCTGTGGAATATGGATTAAAGAAGATCACGGAGATTGCCGATAAGAACTTAAGCAAAACTGAATATTATAACTATAAGGAGCCTGAACTAAAGCAAGAAAAAGTAGAAGATGTTCTGGAGAGTACCTATTATGAGCTGGAGCAAGAGAGCCTAGCGGCAGGTAATGATGTCCAAAATCAAGAGCGCAGAGTAGTTGGCGGCAACTCAGTTGTTAGTAATAATACGGAAAGTAATATATATGCAAAATCAACAATAAAGGGTGTTGATAATAGTACTTATTTACTATCTATATCAAATATTAATACAAGTATTAATACAAGCGCTAATAAACCAAGGGCATCTACTAAGGAACGGTTTTATATCAATGCTGACTATAAGCGAGGCTTTATTGAGAAAACTGATCTAAAGGAAAACTGGGACAAAGAATCTGAGCAGCTGCGCAATGAGGTAAGATTTAGCTCTGAGCGAATAGCAAGAAACTTACTAGGAGAACCTAATAGCAAACTATCTAATGGCAAGACATTGCGATTTGGTGAGAGCGGAAAGATTGTAGTGCGTATTAACGGTGAGCGTAGTGGTACATGGTATGATTTTAGCGCAAACAAAGGCGGAGATATATTTAGTTTAGTACAAGAACAAAGAGGGTGTGACTTCAAGGAGGCGGCTGAGTATCTGAAGCAAGTAGTAGGCATAGAAACAGAGGGTAGGGCGCATTTGCGTTTAGTAGAGGATTACAGAAGTAGCGATAAGATAACGCAGCAACTTAAATCAATACAAGCCTCAGAAAAAGAGCTGCAAGCAAAAGAAATGCTAGTTTCTAAGCTAGAGGCAAGAGCAAAGCCTATAGGAGATAAGTCAGTAGCTCATCGATATTTAACGAAAATAAGAGGAATTGAATGTGAGCTTAGCGAAGACATTAAAACGGCTGGGATATATCAGAAGAACATAGATTTAAGTTCAGATGCTGATGATAGGCAAAGGTTGGAAGTGCCAGGTAAGTATTTACCAGCAATAATAGCTTTTGCCAGAGATAAAGATGGTAGGGTTACCGGTGGCCAGCAAATACTACTTGATAAGAGTTCCGGTACAAAAGCAGATGTAGATATAGCAAAGAAATCGTTTGGTAGGATTGCCGGTTCTTTTGTAGACGCTGGTAGTATTATTAATATTAGAGGTAATACTGAAAAACAGCAGGAACAGGAGAAGATAACAATAATTGCCGAAGGCCTAGAGACTGCCTTATCAGTAAAGCAGGCTTTAATGAATGGTAAAACTAATTACGGCGTTAATGTCAAAGTTATTTGTTCACTCGGCATTAGCAATATCAGAAATTATCAACCTAGCAAGGGAGAGAAAATAATAATTGCCGCTGATAATGACGGTGATAAGTCAAATACTACAACTACAATAGACAATGCCAAGAAAGAACTTGAGGGCAGGGGTGCTTATGTTGAGATTGTGCGGCCAGCTACGCCCGAAGATTTTAATGACTTATTGGTTTCTGGGAAGGAGCATGAAATTCGAAATAGATTTAGTGGAGCGATAAATAAGCATACGGCTATAACCCTAAAGGATTATATAGCAAGTAATAATAACCAACCTCAAAACTCTATAAAATTGGATAAGATTTCCACAGAAAATCTAGCAATTATCCAGAAATACAACCTGCCTGAAAAAGATATAGTTGAAGCCTATAGAAATAGCAATATTAAAGGGTCAATAGCCCTTGATCACAGCAGAAAATCTCTAGAATTTGCCGCTAATTGCTACCAACAAAATAAAGCAATACTTAAGGAAGCCGCGGGTATAGGATACAAAGATAGCGAAATTGATACTATTAAAGCTATGCTTGATATGGATGATAAAGATGCAAATCTTTATTGCAGAGAAATTAGAGATAAGCATCTTGAGAAATATTTAGATAAGCATTTAACTCAATTTTCAAAACAGAAGCAATCTACTTATAAAATAGATAAACTCAAACCAATTATTGTATCTGAACAAAAATTCTTACAAGAAACCTACGAATCTTTAAAGTCACCGCTTGATAAATACAAATATGCACTATATTTAAATTTAAAGGCTGGGGAAATAGCATCAAAACAACCTGAGTTAGTAAATAATGTATTTATTTTAGTAGATAATATACTCAAAGAATATGGACAGTCTGAAATTACCATATGCAAAGATATGTCCTACTCTATAAATATTGCGCAAATTCAAAAAGAGTTAGAGAGATATATCGCTATCCAAAAACAATTTAGACAACCGGAAAAACAAGCAGAAGCAAGACTAAATTCTGGATCACCTGAATTAGCTTTATTAGAAATAAAAAAAGAGCAAAATATGCTTGCTGATTTACATGGGAATATCCAATATTTTACTCATGATAAAGAGTTAATGGAGAAAGTATTTTTAGCTTATACTCAACGCGCGAATAAGGACTTTGAGCAGTTAGAGGTTTTAGCAAAACAATCTCTTAAAACAGGACTTGAAACGCCAAATACACTACTTGAAAAGCTCAGATGCACTACCGACCTTGAAACGACCTATAAAACCTTAGATAAAGCTATTGAGGGACATCGCATTAACAACCAATTTGCTAAATTTAATAAGCAAATAAATGAATGTGAAAAACCAGATAAGCTACTAGAAGCTATTGCTGAAAAACAAGCATTTCTAGTTAAACTAGACCAAAATATTAAATATCCAGAGCAGCATGAGGAGTTACTTGAGCTTAGCAAATCAGCTAAGGAATTAGAATCAAAGCAAATACCAAAAAAACTGAATGAATTGGTAAAACAATCCTTATCTCTCTATTCTGAAAAATCAGTAATTTCTGCACTTAAAAATGCCACAAATCTAGAAGACACCTGTCAGAAGTTAGAGATAGCAATCCACTCAAGGAATATTGATAAGCATCTACTAGAACTAGATAAGCAGAAACAGTCATCTAAAACTCCCGTGGAAGTGATCGGTATAGTCAAGCAAGAACAAGAGTTTTTAGCGGGGCTACATGAGAAGATAAAGCATTCTGATCTTTACAATAATAAATTGATGTATTCTATTAATGAGGCTCACCATAACATACATACAGGCAATATTGCTAAATTAGATAAGCTTGTTACATTTTTAGAAAAAAACAGTAATGATCCATGGGTACTTACAACTTTGAAAGCCCCAGATCACTTAGGCTTAGTACATCACAATTTATTAGATAAGTATCAAGCAAAATGTATAAACACTGTCAACACAGGTCTTGATATGCTAGATAAAGGGAAAAGCTTTACTTTAGATAATAAGAAATTTGATTGTCCTACAAAGTTTTTCGATTACCTAGTTAAAACACGGACTCATGAATATTTTCCGCATAAGGAAGTTCAGATTATTCAAACTAAGGTCATGGAAAAGAGCAAGCAGCTTGAATTGTCCAAAGGGCTTGAGCTTGAGTTATAAAAAGCAGCTTAAAATAGTACGATTTGTAAATATATGCAGAGGGAACATATGCCATACTTTGAAAAAGAGTTATATAGCAACGAGCTCCAATATAAAGAGGAAGATCAGTTTAATAACAGTCCATACATAGAGATGGCTGAATGCGTATTCCAACATATTTGTACAACTACGAACCTCACTACTATGGAGAAAATATATTATTTACTGCTTGATTGTGAAGCAATTGTTAACCTCAAGCTATGTGGCAACAGAACTACAGCAAGTACTGCAAAAACATGGGCAGTTAAGCTTGGGTGCTCCAAACCTCAAATATTTGCTATGCAAAAGAGCCTAGAGCGTAAAGAATATTTGGATATCAAGAGATCTTCTAATCTCTATAATCAAAATAATCGTAATTTATTATCTACTTCGCTGCCTAAAAATATTTTTAAAAATCTTGTAGCTAATGGTGGCACTGATAGGTTAACTAAAGAAAATAAAAGTATCTATGATAGTTTAGATGTTAGGGCTTACTTAGATCAAACAAAAATTTTATTAAAGATTAATTTTATCTTATTTAGAAAGATAGTTGCTTCCCGGAAAATAACTTACATAGCCAAATTATTTTGCGTTGATTATTACTCACCATGTTACTTACCAAATATTATGCTCGATGATAAAGGATTATATCACAGTACCTTTACCTATTCATCATTAATGGAGAGATATAATATCACTAGAGCGCATCTATCCAACATCTTAACTAAATTAAACAGGATGCACTGGATAGACAAGCATAGGGTAAAAAAAATTAGTAATCCACCGGTTTGGAATGCTTTTTGGTACCCTGATAATATCAAAAACGCCGCTTAAATACCGTTGGTGTTATAAGCATTATCTATTAGCACTAAGGGAGCTGGAATATATTGTTGAAACCTACTATTAGATCAATATTTGAAATTATATTCATTCTTGAAATATTTTTAGATGTTCAGCAATCTCTTCTGGACTCGGTAAGAAATCCTTCAAGTTTTTGGGTAAAGCAGCTTTAGTGGTATAAGTAGAGATTCCAAGAGGCTTGCTGACGGAAGCATCCCCTGTATTTCTAAAAAAAAGATACAATATTTAACTAGCAAGATTAAATATTATCATAAAAATATATAAGTTTTGATGCATATTTAAGCCTCTTTAGGCAAAAGAAGTATACGGCAGAACAAGGTAAATTAAAATATTATAGCGATAAAATAAACGTGCTATATTACAAAGCAGTCATATTATATAAAATAATTTTAAAACCTATAAAGATTATCAAGTGCCAAAGAATCCTTTGAAACTATATCATCAAGACTTTGATAAAATATACCAAATGATTGTTGCAACGCAAGGATCGGTGTTTAGGCAAGTTAATCAACAATTAATCTCTTTATATTGGAAAATTGGTGAATATGTTTCCCATAGAGTAACACAAGATGGTTGGGGTATGAATATAGTTGAAGAGCTTTCCGGGTATGTCCAGGAACGCCATCCTACCGTTAAAGGGTTTTCAGCTCGGAATATATGGCGTATGAAGCAATTTTATGAGACGTATATAGACCACCAAAAACTGCCGGCACTGCTGACAGAAATTTCTTGGTCAAATCACTTACATATTTTATCTAAAACTAAGACAATAGAAGAAAAAGCGTTTTATTTAAATTTAGCAGCAAATCATAATTACTCTGAAAGAAACTTTGCAAGGATCATTGATAGCGGCACCTATGAACGAACTAGCATTGCCGATAAAAAACTGTCAGCACCGCTGACAGAATTTCCTATAGACCCAAAGGGTGTATTTAAAGACAGTTACGTTTTCGAATTTTTAAATTTATCTGAGCAGCATAGTGAACATGATTTAAGGAAAAGTTTAATAAATCATCTCAAGAAGTTTTTATTTGAATTAGGCCCCGATTTCACGCTAATGGGTGAAGAATACCCTCTACAGGTAGGTAAAAAGGATTTTAAGGTAGATTTGCTTATGTTTCACCGAGGCCTTAATTGCATGGTCGCAATAGAATTAAAATCTACAGAATTCCATCCTTCTCACTTGGGGCAGCTGCAATTCTATCTCGAAGTGCTTGATCGGGATATAAAAAAACCACATGAAAACCCAACTATAGGGATATTAATTTGTAAGACCAAAGATGAGGAAGTAGTAAAATATGCTACATCAAGGCATGCATCACCAACAATGATTGCCGAGTATGAAACTAAGTTAATAAAAAAATCTTTATTAGAACAGAGGCTACACGAAATATCTCAGGTCCTACCATGGGATCAGGATGAGAAATGATATTTTGTAGGTGATAAATAAATATAGAGCTCCACGCATCTTACTTAATGCCTTCTTATAGTTATTATAAAGGTAATGCTTACATGAGTATATCTTTAACTTGAATGGTCTTACTGAATTAGATAGAATTAAAGACAAGTGCTCGCTATATGTTATGATCCATATATTTCACTTTTTTGTATATTCCTTATTGGTTAATTATGAAATTCAGAGAAAATTTATGCACGATAAAGATAATAAAGTTAATGCTTTCGCTAATGCAAGTACTTCCAATTTGAACTTGGAAAGTAACTCAGGCAGTCTCAATGCTCCTGGTATTAGGCCGAGTGTTACGGAACGTGTAACCAGGGGCCACTTTAATCAGATAGGAAATTTTCCAATTACATTTTCATATTCTTTTTGAGCATCTCCTATGGATAATTTTGAATATATCTCTAAAGATTGGCGGCTTTCATGCCCTGAATACGGCTGTATCAGCGCATCTTCAATACCTTGTTTCTTAAGCCAGGTGAATAAAAAATGTCTTAGTTTATGAGGCGAGATAGATTGCTCAATTCCAGCAGATTTTGTATATTGCGCCAAAATTCTTCTAATTCCTCGGTCTGTATAACCTTTTTTCCATGATGACTCAAATAAATATTCACCACCTTTTTTCTTTGTATTTTCTACATGCAGCATTAATGTTTCCTTAAAACTATTGGGAAACGGAACTATTCTGTCTTTTTTACCCTTACCTTGAGTAATCCTTATCTGACAACGATCAGAATCAACTTCACTAAGTTTTATTTTTACTAATTCGCTTACTCTTACACCTGTGTATAATAAAGTTTTTATAATCATAACATGTCCCATATTTCGCAATTCTAGGACTACCTCATAATACTTCTTTATTTCTTCTTCCGTAGGTACATATGGTAACCTTTTATCTTTTTTAGTTACTACAATGCTTAATTCTTGCCTTAAATGACGAAATAACTCCCGCATATAGTCATAATCAGGTCTTTCTTTCCTTAGAGATCTAGCTATTTCTTTGGCTTTTTGACGAACAGGAGTGCGAGCTAAATCTGTCATGCAGCCAATCCTGTTATCGTATTTTCAATTTTTAACCGTTTATTTAAGTCCAATGGAAATAAACCATATGGGTTAATGTGACTATGGATAAGCGGTGTCAAAGCTCTCATGTCTTCAGGTTTTAATTTACTTTTCCATATGGGATCAGATAAAGCCTCTTGGATAATTAAGGTATTAATATACACCATACATACTTGCAATAAGTGCAGACAAACCACTGCTAACTCTTGGTCTTCACGATTATTAGTAGTGATTTCTCCAAGTTTACCGTAAAAAATAAAGCCCATTATGCCATTTAATCTTTCAACAACATTTAGAGCGTCATTAATTTCAATACGTAACTCTTCAGACGATATATAACGACATAAAAAGATTGTTTTTACTGCTTTCCCTATTTCTGTCAAGGCTTTGTATACAGGGTGTTCATAATTATCCTTACTAAAATGTTTAATCATTACGTCAGGATCTACTGTTCCAATCTTTAATGCAACCGCATGTCTTATTACTTCATTATAGTTAACTTCTATACTTTCCCAATTAATCGATCCTTGTAAGATCGAGGTTAAATTGGCATAATTATCTTTATCCTTAGGCATAGAATAATATAATTTTTGTTTATTTATATTTTTAAGCCTTGGTAATAAATCAAAGTTTATCAAATAACTTAAGCCAAATCCTATAGTACTTTGTCCATGGGTATCTACATAACCTTGCTTCATATCCATATTTGTCGAGTGTTTAAGCACTCCTTTGAGCATAGCTCCAACTTCTGAAGAAAGACAGGTTTTTAACTGAGAATAAACACAAGTAGCATCTTTATCCACATGCCAATAAATCATTACTCCGCGTTCATGATAACGTACATGCCACTCAGCCATTAAATTTTGATCCCAACAACTTAGTTGAGTTGAATCAGAAGCGCAACCCGTTGTAGCTTCTCCCCAAATCCTGGTGTCTTTAATTGCAAAAATAGCATTAACTATTTCAACAATACTGTTCCTAACGTTAGTTTCATTAATAAATCGCCGTTTAATATATCTCAAGTCTGAATAATTACTATCATCATTTGCGCTACTTATTCGCTTTAATCCTGTATTACTGCCAATAGCATATAAACACAATAATAACCGTTTGAGTAACTGTTCTTGCCCTATTATTTCTTTACTAGCAACGGTTTGAAAATGTTTAGTAAAGCCAATTCGTAAATCTGCTTCCTTTAGTATATCTATCAAACTTATCGTTGACCATTGTCTGTTTATAAAACGTTGTAATGCTTTAATGTTATAAGGTTCCTTCTGAGGTGAATATGGAGTAATTTTTATGCGACCGCTTTTGTTCTTACTTTTGCTATTTATAATTTTTACCTTTGGATTTGTACTAATCCCAACATTTAGTTCCTGTAAATGCTTATCTAAACTATCTCGTAATTTTTTAGTAAATTCTTTTCCGTCTAATGGAACACCTAATTCTTTATAGTAATATTCTTTACGTTCGTCAAAATCTTGCGGTAAATCTTCACAAGGATTACGATAACGATCAGCTCCTTCAATCCAAATCAATTTACAGCTGAGTTGTCTTCTTAATTCTTCTAAAACACCAGCCTCATAAGCCATGCGATTAATCTTACTATCTGCTAATTTAGCTTGTCCTTGATCCTTAGAACTCTCTTTGTTTTCTTCTTCTCTAGTTGACTCTTGTTCAACTTTTACTTCTTTACTCTTTAGAGCCCTTTCTACTGCTATTGATACCCAAGCATCTGTTATAACATCTTTAATAGGAACAATTTTAGAATCCTGGTAATATTTGCCAGTATCAGGGCGGTTTTGTTTAATAAAACTGATTGCCTCAAGTAATACTTGACTACTCGGGTTATTGCTTTGAAAGGTAAATACCTCTAATAAATCCAGCAACATAGGCCGATTTGCATAAGCATATAAAGATCTGATTTTACTTTGTACCTTGTTCTCATACCATTTATTACCTCTATTCTGTAACTCCTGGGCTAAACTTTCTAACGTTTCCTTACTAACCTTAGGATAAATAGCATCTGCAATAACACCAGTTGGATTTTTAACAGCTGTATCTGCTAATACGTATAAAATATCAAACTTACCATTAATACATTTAACTTCTGCAACAATATTTTTATTAATAAAATTTTCTGCTGAATTCCTCATTTTATGAATCAGGCGCATAAACAAATCAGCTGTAGTATCTGTTACTAATTGCGATCTATAATAACAAAATATTGCCATGGTAGGATATAGAATATCTGGCTTGTGTTCTGCGATACTGCTTGGCAACGCAGCAAGAATTCGATTATAATACTTTATAGTTAGTTTTTTTGAAACGTTAGCTAGTAGATTTATTGGTAAATTGACCAACCTTAGTCGCTTTAATTTTGCAATTTCAGCATTAACATTTTTAAGTTTTACCCCAGATGAACCCTTTTTTAAATGCCTTAATTTAACGCGAGTAAAATCTTCTGCCAGCTCTTCTTTATTATCTAGCTCAATATCTGAAGTAAGCTTATCACCTGATTGATCAGGCTCATTATCACATAATAAGTTGTCAATGGATACAATGGTTTTAGCATCTAGTTTCTCAAAAATACCAGCATAAAATTGTCTTTCAAAATTATAATGTGCTGTATTTATGCAACGCTCTAATTGAAGCGGCGTACAGGCTTCTATCTTATTTTTAGCTAAAAACTCATATGCATGTGCTTGGCATTGTATTTGCGCTGGCGCTTCAGGTAGTATATTATCCATTAACCATCTAATTAACCCTTGATTATCAGCCATTGTCATTTGTTTATACCCTAATAAAGTACGGATTTCATTACGAAACCTTTTGACCGTCCTATTATTACTACTCCAATAGACTTCTTGCGTAATTTAAAATAGTCTATTATCTTCTCCCTAATAGGAAAAGATAATAGACTATTTTAAATTACGCAAGAAGTCTAGTCAGTTAACAGGTTCCATCTTATTGTGGTAGATGAACTGGGTTATGTACCAATAAAGCCTGAGGCTAAATTCTTACTATTTGAACTATTTGCTAAATTATATGAACAGACTTCGCTTATCATAACTACGCATTTGAGATTTGAAGAATGGGGTGATATATTTGGTAATCCTAAGGCAACGAAAGCAATTATTGATAGGATAACACATCATTGTCAAATAATAGAGACTGGTAATAAGAGTTTTAGAGGGGGGAAAGATGTAAACTAACAAATATTATTATGACCAAGAAATTTGGAAAAAATAGCATAATATTAGTTAATGATTAACTAATATTATCTGAATTATAACTCAAATTTAGGTATAAAAACACTATAGTTTTAGCTGTTTTTTTAGGGTGGTTTGGGGGTCAATTTTGATTACAATTGGGGGTCAAAAGCTGATTACAATCTACATATATAACCTACCTCAGTTTTGACTACTCCTTTTAGTTTCTGCAAATAACATTCTACTCCCCAAAAGCAACCAGCTCCTAAAATTGCTTCTTCAGTATCATTTATAT
>Ga0209702_10004560_pt1 | contig 19944 bp, 15 predicted proteins | sample FRY01_FD_187210 | JGI IMG/M metagenome (GOLD analysis project Ga0209702, IMG submission 187210) | Freshwater microbial communities from Lake Fryxell liftoff mats and glacier meltwater in Antarctica - FRY-01 (SPAdes) (version 2) | ecosystem: Environmental > Aquatic > Freshwater > Ice > Glacier...
ATTTCGTTCATGGATCCAACATTCGCACAAATACAAGGCTTTCCATTCCAGAGACTCTCGAGAATTGGTAAACCAAACCCTTCTTCGATCGACGGATATACCGTGAAGTCAGATTCGGAGTAAAGAATCCCGAGTTGAGAATTGTCTGTATTTCTGTCCCAAGAGACCTCGGGGTATAGAGCCACGTATCGTTCAACGTGTTCGACGATGTCTGGATAGGCAGAATGACCAACAAGAACGAGTCGGAGTTGTCCACCTAGTTTCTTGCGCGCAATCTCGAATGCTGCAAGAAGAGTCTTATGGTTTTTTCCTGGTTCCAAACTCGACACCATCAACATGTGTCCTGCTATGCCATCTCGGAAAGTGTGATAAGTGCTTCGCTGACCGTCACTGAATTCCCCCGCGAGCACAATCGGTTTGACAATCCGTTCGATTTCACGGTGGGTGGCAGATTTTGAACTTAGAAAATCACCCAGGTCGTTCGCGCTGTGAGTTGAGATCGGGAAAACAAGGTCATAGTGCAGGAGTTGCCGCATGTACTCCCGATGTCGAGCCGTAGTTTCTGAGGGGTAGAGGTCCGGCAGTGTTGAGGGTATGGCGTCATAAAAAATTAACGCGGTACGTAAACTGTTCGACTTCGCAAAGTTGAGCAGGGAAAGATGGAATTCCGTAGGATGCTCTGTTGGGACTTCGGTTTCGAAGAACCATGAGTTGGCAGGAGCGTGAGACGGGTCCACCCAAGAATGCCAACCCTCTATCGTCGGGCCATTCCATTGCGAGACAAACTCAAGATCTTTGGTGGATACAGCAGTAAGGCAGTTGTTGGTGTTATCCCACGTGACTGGAATCAACTTGCAACCGCTCGCAATGAGAGAGACGGCCGTTTGCCTAGAGACACGTTGTATACCGGTGTTCTGCTTCGATCGGATCGTCGAATCAAGGAAGAAATAGACCAATCCAATCGATCTGCCGGTGGATGATGCCTGATTGAAGCGGGATACTGCCGACAACGCGTAATCCCTCCATGTAAATTGTGGGATAGAAGAAGCTTCACTGGAAAGCAACGCAATCCGGGAGGGGTCATTCGCAAGTGAACTGATTGCATTTTCGAGTGCAGTCTCATCACGGACATTTATGGTGACGCACCCACCGCTTTTTGCAACATCAGCCATCACGCCAAAATTAGCAGTGATACAAGGTTTGCCGTAGAAGAGGCTTTCTACGATCGGAAGCCCAAACCCCTCTTCTAACGAGGGGAAGACTGTGAACTTGCACGACGCGTAAAGTTTCGCCAACTTTTCGTCGCTAACGGGACCGTGGTACTTCACATTTGGTTTCGATGAGATTAAGCGGCGGAACTTGTTCGAAATTTGTGGGTTGAGGCGTCCGACTAGGTCGAGTGTCCAGTTGCCGTTGGTCTGTTTTTCTGAGAATCTGCAGAAAGCATTTACTAGAGCAAGTTGGTTCTTGCGGGGTTCGATTGATCCAACCGAAAGAATCGAATTCTTTTGAGGGCTATCAATGACTGACTCATTACGCACGTGTGAATCATGTGCAAGCTTTCGAGTGGTTAACAGCGGTAGCGATTCAGCAGGGGCGCACAAGTGTGACAACCAATATGAAAAGAGGTCATCCCGAGCCCAATCAGAAATGGCCCACACCTCATCGGCTTCAAGCAGATTTTCCATGTAATCCGAATGTATGATCCGCAGACTTTCGCCCAAATCAAGGCGGAGAGGAATTGCATCATAAAAAATAAACGCAGTCTGCGTCCCGGTTCCGCGCGCCCAGCGAGTCAAATCGAGAACGGTAGGGCTCTCTTTCCCCATCATGTAAGGGACTTCTGGAACTATGAGCCAGTTGCGACCCGAAGCGACTGATGAGTTTCCTTGAATGGGCGATTGGCCGGTGCGCTGGTGACGTTCCCCTTCAAACACTGAAGGCCCATTCCATTTGGCGAGGTGTTCACGTTCGTCACTAGTTATCGGAATACATTGCTGATCAACAGAATCCCACTTAACAAATACAACTTGTTCACCAATCTCCATGAACGCCGCCGACAAACGTCGTGTGACCCTCTGGATTCCGGTGTTCCCTTGCCAGGAAAGGGTGTGACCTACATGTACATAGATAGTTCGATCAGACGCTCTCGATTCTTGGGGCGATTTATCCCAAACAAATCGAACGGATCTTGAGCCGGGCTCCTTAACGACGTAGGAACCTGGCTGGAAGAGAGCATTGTGGTCCATTCCTCGTGTTTTTGCTAGTGCCCTGCTCAGAACAGCGTGGGAGTGTGGAAATTTTGCTAAAAAATCGATCACTTTGTAGGTGAAATTCGGGTACTTGTCGAGATGGGGGCCAATCAACTTCAGCACGAGTTGGCCGATCCAGTGAATAACTTTCAACACAACACCAACTATCCAACGCACCAGAATCGTAGACTTCCATGAAAGCGAGTTCTTAATGGCGTTGAGTTGCGTCTGGGGATTGGCGTTTTCGTTACGTAGTTGAGCCAGTCCCTCAAGTGCCTCATGGTTGCTCATTTTACTACGGCGTTGCGGGTATTCCTGAACCTCACCGAGTTTCTTGCAGGCTCCATTCCTTGATAGGATGGAGCCATGACAAACAAGCGGTACCCGCGAGAGATCCGGGAGCGGGCGGCGAGGATGGTGTTGGAGCATTAATACGAGTATCGGTCGCAGTGGGCGGCGATCGTGTCGATTGCCGCCAAGTTCGGTTCGACTCCTGAAACGTTGCGAAAGTGGGTTCGACGGACCGAGATTGATGAGGGTTACAAGCCTGGGATGACGTCGGGGGAACGGTCAAAGGTCAAGGATTTGGAGCGGGAGAACCACCACTTGACAATGCCCTATGATCAACAACACTCAAACTGACAGCAGTCCCAAAGGAACAGTCCAGTGAACATCAGCATTGTTATTCCCGTTTATTGCGAGGAAAAAAACATCCCTGCTTTATACCAGCGCCTAGAGCAGGTTGCCGCCTCGCTTCCGGACATCCATTGGGAATATATTTTTGTCAATGATGGCAGCCTCGACCATTCAATTTCTGTTTTAAGACAACTCGCTCGCGCCGATAGCAAGGTCAAGGTAATCGATTTTTCGAGAAATTTCGGCAAAGAAGTGGCGTTGACCGCGGGCGTCCACGCCGCTTACGCAGACGCCGTAATCTGCATGGACGCCGACTTGCAGCACCCGCCAGAATTGATTCCCCAGTTAATTGATGAGTGGCGCAGAGGAGCGGAGGTGGTCGCAACGATCCGCACGAGCATGGACAATCAGTCATTAATGCGTCGCCTGGGGTCCAACGGATATTATTGGCTGATGCGCAAAATATCCGGGCTGGATATGGTTTCCCAGACCACGGACTTCCGCCTATTGGATAAAAAAGTGGTCGAAGAGTTTCGAAGGGTTACCGAGCGCGAACGAATGTTCCGTGGGATCATTGATTGGATGGGGTTCAAAAAGGTTTATGTCGAATTCCACGCCGACGCACGTGAAGAAGGGGCGCCCGCCTATTCCTACGCCAAGTTGTGGCGCCTCGCCATCAACAGCATCACCGCGTTTTCCCTGTGGCCGCTGCGCCTTACCGGTTACTTGGGTGTACTCATCACCACTACGAGCGGCTTGCTGCTGACCTGGATGCTTGGCAACTACGTCCTTGGGAACGGAGTATTCTATACGCCGCTTGCCATCGTCGTGGTGGTAAACACTTTCCTTATCGGCATCGTGCTCATGGCGATCGGCCTGGTGGCGCTGTATGTCGGCACCATCCAGACCGAAGTGGTCAACCGGCCGCTTTATATCGTGCGTGAGCGGCTGAATTTTGAAGATAAAACCAACCGCCAGTGAGCGTGACCGTGCGAAATACCGGCTTGCCGCTTCACCGCCGCGTGGCGGGGTTGTTTTACGGCAAGCTCGCCAGCGCCAGCGCCTGGCTGTTTGTCGGCGGCATCGCCGGCGGCATCCTGGGCTACGTGTTCCAGGTGCTTATGGGGCGCATGCTCAGCACCCAGGAATACGGCCTCTTCAGCGCCATGATGGCGCTCTTCGCCGTGCTCGCCGCCCCGCTCGGCACCTTGATGATGGTCATCTCGCGCAAGGTATCCGCATACCGCGCTAGGCAGGATGCGGGCAGCATTGCCCACTTCTATTATTCGATCAATATCCGCACAGCTATCGTCGGGGCGCTTATTTTTGGCGTGTATCTGCTCTTTGCGCCGCAAATTCAGTCCTATCTAAAAGCGCCCAGCGTCATACCGGTGTATCTGCTCGGCGCGCTGCTGTTTTTGAACTTTCTGCCCATCATCAACAATGCCTTCCTGCAAGGGCTCCAGCGCTTTATTTGGCTTTCCGCGAGCAGTTCGTTTGGCGTTCTGCTCAAGATCATCTTTTCGGCTGTGCTTGTCTGGTTGGGCTACGGTGTAGCGGGCGCGCTTGGCGGCACAATTCTGGCTGTTCTCGCGGGCTGGCTCATCACTTATGGAGCGCTACATCGCCCATTGGCGGAAGGGCGGGGCAAACCATCCCAAACGGCGCACTTATCCATTAAACCGGCGCTGCCGGTGTTGGCTGCCAATGTCGCCTTCGCGGCCATGACCCAGCTCGACATAGTGCTGGTGAACTACTACTTCCCCGCGCACGAGGCCGGGCTGTATGCGGCGGCGTCCATCTTGGGCAAGGCGGTGATGTTTCTGCCGGGCGGGATTGCCATGGCGCTTTTCCCCATGGTGGCGGAAAATCATGCGCGTAACCAGAGCAGTGCGCATTTGCTACTGCAGGCGGTTGGGTTGACCGCTTTGCTAAGCGGTGCCGGTGCTGTTTTCTATTTTCTGTTTGGCGAGGGAATAATCGTATCGTTATACGGCGAGAATTATCGTGGCGCCGGGGAGGTACTAAAATTTTATGGTTTAGCGATTTTCCCCATGGCTTTGGTCATGGTGGCTGAATACTTCCTAATTGCCAAGGGGCGTGTGCTCTTTGCTTACCTGTTTCTTTTTACTGCACCGTTGCAATTGACGGCGATTTATTTTTATCATGATTCATTACAAATGGTTGTTGCCGTGATGGGGGTGAGCGGGTTATTGCTCGCACTATTGGGTTATGGGTTATTATGGCGGGCATTTAAAAAAACATGAGCATGAAGAGGAAAGCGATGGAAAGCAAGAAAATACTAATCACTGGAGGGGCTGGATTTATAGGTTCTCATCTATGCCGACGCTTGCTGGATGAAGGCCACGAGGTGCTTTGTGTAGATAATTTATATACCGGAACCAAGGCTAATATCCTTGAGCTTGTCGACAACAAACGCTTTGAGTTCATGCGCCACGATGTCACCTTTCCTCTCTATGTCGAGGTAGATCAGATTTATAATCTGGCCTGCCCTGCGTCGCCAATTCATTATCAGTTTGATCCGGTGCAGACCACCAAAACCTCGGTGCACGGCGCCATCAATATGCTCGGTCTTGCCAAGCGCACCAAGGCGCGTATCTTGCAGGCATCCACCAGCGAGGTATACGGCGATCCGGAAATACACCCCCAACACGAAGCCTACTGGGGACGGGTCAATCCGATTGGATCCCGCGCCTGCTATGACGAAGGCAAGCGTTGCGCCGAAACCTTGTTTTTCGATTACTACCGCCAACACAAACTCGAAATCCGAGTGGTGAGGATTTTCAATACGTACGGCCCCAATATGCACCCAAATGATGGGCGCGTGGTTTCCAATTTCATCGTCCAAGCCCTGCAAAACCATGATATAACAATTTATGGCGATGGATCGCAGAGCAGAAGCTTTCAATACATAGACGATCTCATAGAAGGCATGGTTCGCATGATGAATAACAAGGAAGGTTTCATCGGCCCCGTCAATATTGGTAATCCGGATGAATTTACCATCAAGGAACTGGCTGAGAAAGTTCTAGCGTTATTACCGGAAAGCAAAAGCCAGATCGTATATAAACCGCTACCCCAGGATGATCCAAGGCAACGCCAGCCGGATATTTCTCTAGCAAAAGAAAAACTTGGGTGGGTTCCAACAATTAAGCTTGAAGAGGGGCTTGTAAAAACGATTGGGTATTTCCGTACCATCATCGGTCCTAATTTCTAAATTTTCAGGGGGTTTTTTGTGAAAATCAGCATCATCGGCACCGGCTACGTCGGCCTAGTGACGGGTACTTGCCTTGCCGAAGTGGGCAACGACGTGCTGTGCCTGGACGTGGACATGAACAAGATTGACATCCTCAAGCAGGGCGGTATTCCGATCTACGAGCCCGGTTTGGGGGAAATGGTCAAACGCAACGTGGCGGCGGGAAAGCTGCGTTTCACCACTGACGCGGTGGAAAGCGCTCATCACGGCGTGATCCAGTTCATCGCCGTCGGCACGCCGCCCGACGAGGACGGCTCGGCCGACCTGCAATACGTGGTGGCGGCAGCACGCGCTATCGGCCAGAACATGCAGGAGTACAAGGTGATCGTGGATAAGTCCACGGTGCCGGTGGGGACTGCCGACAAGGTGCGCGCGGCGATTCAGGAAGAATTGACCAAGCGCAATGCCCAGATCGAATTCAGCGTCGCCTCTAATCCGGAATTTTTGAAAGAAGGCGCGGCGGTGGACGACTTCATGCGCCCAGACCGGATCGTATTGGGTGCCGATGACGAGCGCGCGGTGCAACTGATGCGCTCGCTCTACGCACCCTTCAACCGCAATCACGATCGTCTGATCGTAATGGGCATCAAGTCCGCCGAGCTGACCAAGTACGCCGCCAACGCCATGCTCGCCACGCGCATTTCCTTCATGAACGAACTGGCTCTGCTGGCCGAAAAAATGGGCGCCGACATCGAGCACGTGCGCAACGGCATCGGCTCCGACTCCCGCATCGGCTACCACTTCCTCTATGCTGGCTGCGGCTACGGAGGCTCCTGCTTCCCTAAGGACGTGCAGGCGCTGCAGCGCACCGCCAAGGAATACGGCAGCGACCTGAAAATCCTTCACGCCGTGGAAGCGGTCAACGACCGGCAGAAGGAAGTGCTGCTCGACAAGATCACCGCCAAATTCGGCAACGACCTCTCAGGCAGGAATATCGCCCTGTGGGGGCTGGCGTTCAAACCCAACACCGACGACATGCGCGGTGCGCCCAGCCGTGTTCTGATCCAGGGGCTATGGGCGCGCGGCGCCACCGTGACCGCCTACGACCCAGTGGCGACACACGAAACCCAGCGCATCTATGGCGACGACCCCCGTTTGAAACTAGTGGATTCGCCCATGGCGGCGCTGGAAGGTGCGGATGCCCTGGCCATCGTCACCGAGTGGAAAATGTTCCGCGCCCCAGATTTCGCCGCGATCAAAGCCAAGCTCAAGCACCCGGTGATCTTCGACGGCCGCAACATGTACGAACCGAATGACGTGCGGGCTGCTGGCATCGAGTACTGGGGAATTGGTCGTGGAAGTGAGTGTGAGTGTTGAAAATTCTTTGGTTCACCTGGAAAGATCTGAAAAATCCCCAAGCCGGTGGAGCAGAACTAATCAACGAGGAGATAGCCAAGCGCTTGGCGCGCGACGGACACGAGGTGATTTTGCTGGTTGCGGGTTTCCTCGGCGGCGAAGCGGAAGAAATGCGCGATGGCTACAAAGTGATCCGACTGGGAAGCCGCTATACGGTTTATTGGCATGCATACCGATACTACAAGAAGCGCTTGAAAGGCTGGGCGGATCTGGTGATCGACGAGATGAACACCATACCCTTCTTCTGCAAATATTATGTCCGGGAAAGAAACATCCTGCTCACCTACCAACTTTGCAGAGAAATATGGTTTTATCAGATGCGGTTACCGTTGAGCTTTATCGGATATATGTTGGAACCCATTTATTTATGGCTGCTGCGGGACAGATATGTCATTACCGAGTCGGAAAGCACGAAACGGGATATGCAGCGGTACGGCTTTTCGGCGGAGAGAATTTCGGTCATCTCGGTAGGCATCACTGTGAAGCCCGTGGAAAATCTGGACGAGGTGGGCAAGTTCCCTCAACCCACAGTGCTCTCGCTGGGGGCGATCAGGGCGATGAAGCGCACCCTGGATCAAATCAGTGCATTCGAGATTGCGAAAGAACACATTCCAGACTTGCTGCTCAAGATCGTCGGCAGTGTCTCCGATAGCTATGGTAAAAAAGTTTTGCGTCGAATCGCCGCGAGCGATTATGCGCAAGACATCGAGTATCTAGGTTGTGTGGATGAGGCCAAGAAAACCGAGCTGATGCGAAAATCCCATCTCATTCTGGTCACCTCCGTCAAGGAGGGATGGGGTCTGATTGTGACCGAGGCGAACAGTCAAGGCACACCAGCAACCGTTTACGATGTAGATGGATTGCGGGATAGCGTCAAAGACCGGGAAACTGGGCTGATTAGCGCTGATAACACGCCGCAGGGATTAGCTGAAGCGATAGTCGAAGGATTGCGAAAGCCCGAAGAATATGCCCGGTTAAGGAAGAATGCGTGGCTATGGAGCCAGTCGCTCACCCTAGAAGGGTGTTATCGAGAATTTTCGCGGGGAGCGCGTTTGTCATGAATCAACCTCTGGTGTCGGTCATTGTCCCGACTTTTAACTCATCTACCTTTCTGGACGCTTGCTTGCGTTCCATCAAGGATCAGTCGTATGAAAATATCGAATTGATTGTGGTGGATAACAATTCACGGGACAATACCAAGGAAATCGCACATCGTTATACGGAAAAGGTTTTCAATTGGGGACCTGAGCGGAGTGCGCAACGAAATTACGGGGTGAGGATGAGCAAAGGTTCTTTGCTGCTAATTATTGATAGTGACATGGAGTTGTCTCCGGGCGTGGTAAATGCTTGCGTAACAGAGTTCTCAATGGGTGGTTTCAAAGCCATCGTCATTCCGGAAGAATCATTTGGTGAAGGCTTCTGGGCGCAATGCAAGAAACTTGAGCGAAGTTTCTATGTTGGAGTCGCTTGGATGGAAGCAGCGCGTTTCTTCGAGCGAGCGGCTTTTGATGAAATGAGGGGATATGACGAGCAGAATACCGGAACAGAGGATTACGATCTGTCCCAAAGAATTGCATTCAAGTATGGTGACAAAGTCGTAGCTCGCGTTGATGACCCCATTTATCATAACGAACAAAGATTAAGCTTCATTAAAACATGTAAGAAAAAATTTTATTATGCAAACAAAATGCATGTTTACAAGTCGAATGCAGCAAATATGGGAAACTTCAAGTTGCAATCAAATCCAATTAATAGGTATAAACTGTTTCTTTCTAACCCTGTGAAATTATTAACTAATCCCATTACTGGTATTGGAATGCTTTTTATGAAGACATGCGAATACGCGAGTGGGGGAGTGGGGTATCTGATAGGAAAACTGAGGGCGCATGAAAAACATACTTGATGAGAGGCCGAGCCATGACTTGTCTGGAAGGCTGTTGGCGAGCGTTCAGTTTGTGGATGATGCTGATCTAAAAGATAGAACGGTGTTGGATATTGGGTGTGGGTATGGATGGTGTGAGCTTAATTTTCTTGAGAGAGGGGTAAGAAAGATTGTGGGTGTCGAGGTGTCGGAAAAGGATCTCGATACCATCAGGAAAAACATCAGCAACGACAGGTTGGAACTGCGGGTGTCAAGCGCAACCAGCTTGCCGTTTGAGGCGAATTCTTTTGATACGATAGTTTCATGGGAAGTGATAGAGCATATCCCGCGAGGCGATGAAAAAGCGATGATCTCCGAGGTGGCAAGAGTTCTGAAGCCCGGAGGAGTATTCTATCTTTCTACGCCGTACCGGTCATTTTTTACAAATATCCTGGATCCGGCATGGTGGCTTGTTGGGCACAGACATTATTCTAGGGAGTGCCTGGAAAAATTTGCAAGCATTGCCTCTCTAAAGACTGAGAATGTGAAAATTAAAGGTGGGTGGTGGTCGCTTTTCTCTCTCTTGAATATGTATATCTCAAAATGGGTACTAAGGAGAAGGCCGGTTATGGAAAAATTCTTTTTTGAAAAGGAAAATGCTGAATTTATGTCCGATCAACCTGGATTTTCCAATATTTTCATAAAATTTAGAAAATCAACATGAAACATTATTTAGAGAAATTGTACAAGAGAAATTGTACGCGGGGCATAAGCGCGTATTTACGCGCCCAAGGATAAAAGAATTTATAGAGATGCGTGGCTTTACCAGCCTGTCGCTCAAGACTGGGCCTCTAGATTTTAATCTCTCTGGGTCGAATTCCCCGCCCCTTTGGGCGAATGATTTGACTGAACTCGGATTTGATACCACCGCTGCTTGCGGGGAGGGGCTTAATTCCTGTGTACTTTGCCTTAGACAGGATGTTTTCCATCATTGGCATGGGTTCCGATATTGTCAGCGTCAGCCGAAATGGAAAATAAGTGATCGAGTTTGCAACCTATGCAAAGAATCGCGAAGTGGAATTTCACTAGCCCGATATGAGAAGATGGTTTCCGTAACCCAACCCCTATGAGGTTCACCGAGATTTGTAACCATGGAGAGCAAAAAGGAGAAATAAATGCAGCCTATTGATTATTATGATGAAAAGTTCGGGCGACTGAGTCATGAAAGGGCGCTGGAGGATCGCGAGAAAAAGGCGCTATACGGAATACGGAAACTGGATGTGTCGGGACGCTGCCTTGATATAGGGTGTGGCGATGGATTTTTCTTGCGTCATTTAAAAAATGTCGACGGAAAATTTTCTGAATATTATGGACTTGATTATTCAGAATATCAGATTGAAATGGCTAAAAATGATCCGAGAAACGCCAATTTTAATTTTTCACGGTGTAACGTGGAAGATGGAATTGATTACCCCGCTAGTTACTTTGACTTGATTTATTGTGGGGAGGTGATCGAGCATTTATATAATCCAGACAAACTTCTACAGGAGTGCGGTCGGATCTTGACGCCGGATGGGTTTCTAGTGCTTACCACACCAAATTTACTTGCTTGGTACAATCGTTTCCTAGCAGTAATCGGTATACAGCCCATATTTTATGAAGCATCAGCAATCTCAGCCAAGACTGGTTTTGGGTTCCTCAAGAAATTAAAGAAGGACGATGTGCCTGTTGGCCATATTCGGCTGCTTACTCAACGTGCTTTGCTCGATTTGCTCAATGACAGTGGCCTGCGCATCCATACCTTAACCGGTTGCGTATTTGAGGGTTTTCCAAAGCCAATGAAATTATTAGATAAGTTTTTTTGTGTGGCCCCGGGACTGGCGAGTGGTTTCGTTGTAATAGCCAAAAAATAAGAAATTATGAAAATTCTCTTTAGCCCGTGTCATTACGCATTTGACCATGCGGCAGGTAGTGAATTCAGCTGGGCGTACGGCCTATGCGATCGCCTTGCGCGGCAATTTCCTGGTTCCGCAGTTGTTACGGGCTTTTCTAGGCTGGTGGAGGAGCCACCTTACCGAGTCGTGCAACTGCAGCCTTCAAAAAAGCTGCTTGACCTTGCAACAGGGAACGCAGTTCGTTTTGCGCTACAGTATGCGGTGGCCACTTCCAGAATGGTTTGGGGCGGGGGGTATGATGTTATCCATCATGTATTGCCCTTTCACCTAGACTATACTTTCAATCTTGCGGCTATCACTGGTGTAATTGGAAACCGACCGTTTGTTATTGGACCTATCCAAGCTCCGAATAGGCTTCTAGATGTGGATGTTGGTAAAGAGGGGCTTACTGGGCAACTTGGTCGGGAAAGGAGTGTCCTTCTAGTTGGCTTGGTCAAGACGGTCTACCCTTTGTTGGCCTACTTGTCACGAACCACCTTGCGGCGAGCGGATGCGGTAATTGTTATTTCTTGTGCCGCACGAGAGATGGTGCTTGCGAGAGGTGTAGCGCCGGATCGTGTGTATATCATTCCACCCGGGATTGATGCCTCGAAGTTCGTGTTTAGTCCTTTTGAGCATAAGGCATCAGACAGGTTCGAGTTGCTTGCAGTGGGACATCTGCTTAAGCGCAAAGGTTTGGATACTATTTTGCTAGCGATGGACAAGCTTCCAAGTAATGTATTTCTACGTATTGTTGGAGATGGCCCACAAAAGCAATCGTTGATAAAACATGCGTGCGAACTGAACATTGCTGATCGAGTAATTTTTGAAGGGTGGGTATCTTATGATGAAATTAATCCTTATTATTGGAACGCTCATGCACTTGTTAGTGGAAGTCGAGCTGAAAGCTGGGGGCAAATGTATGTGGAGGCGATGGCATGTGGATTGCCCGTAATATCCACAGAAAACGTCGGCTCTCGTGAGATCGTGCGTGATGGAGAAACAGGGATTCTTGTGCCACAGGAAGATGTAAACTCACTCGCGGCGGCGATCCGAAAGTTGGTAAATGACCGCTCGCTCGCGGCACGGATGGGTCAGGCTGGAAGGCGCGTTGTGGAAGATGAGTATGATTGGGATAAAGTTATTATTCCTCGTTATATTGCGCTCTATCAAAGTCTTTCTGGGCACAAAAGCTAATCGAATTCTTACAAAGTGTAGAAATCTAAAATAGGGTAGAGATATCTAATGGGAAATGATGGATAAAAATAATGATATTTTAAAGCAGCAATAAGATTTCTATGATAGTTAGGCCAAGATAGAAAATAATCCCCGCCACCTCAAGTCTTGGCAATATATCCGGGATCACGTTCCCCCCGGCGAAGTTGCTTGACGTGGGGTGCACTAATGGGGACTTTTCGGTGCGCCTGCTTAAACCTTGCCGAACACATCATTATTTACGCGCAAAGGAAGAAGTGATCAAGTTTATAACCATAATCTGGCTCCTTCCACACCTCACATTTCCCTGATTCGACGATTTCCATTAAAACAATGAAGATTAAAAAATATGTCCCTGGTTTTGTTGGGCCTAATTGGAAATTCCTAATCGGCCTCGGCCTAGTACTGGCAATTGCCATACTGGCCCATTGGCAGTGGTTCTTCACTATGGGGACGATGACGGATATTGACTGGTACTGGATGTTGCCAGAAACCATGCGTTCTTTATCCCTAGCTCCATCCATTTGGCGCGACACGGGGTTCGGCGGGATAGATACAACTTTATCGATGTATCCCACTACACAAGTATTAGTGAATCTCTTAAGTCACTTTGGTGATTTCGCCCTGGTGGAAAGGGTGATATGGTTTTGGCCTAGCGTATTGATTGCCGCCGTCGGAATGTATCTACTGGCTTATGAGATTCTCCGTTCGCCAGTGGGGGGCGGAGTTGCATCCTTAACTTTCATTTTTAGTACCTATATGATTTCAGGGCGTACGGGTCATTTAACGTTGATGGCAGCATTTGCCTTCGTACCCTTGCTGCTCTGGCTATTTATTAGAGGCCTGCGCCATTCCCTGATCTTCGCAATTAGCGCAGGACTGATTGGTGCAATTATAGGTTGGTATGAAGCGAGGGTGCTCTATATAGCACTCTGGTTATTGTTTTTGTATTTCCTTTATGATTTGGTGGTTGAGCGTGGTCAAGGATGGCGAAGAATTGCATCAACAACGGGGTTTGCCTGTTTAACGGTGATTATAATTCTTCTTGCGAACGCTTACTGGATTGTTCCTTTAAGTCTGCTCGGAAACCTTACAGCGAACGAATTGTTTTCCCGACCGCTTTTTGGTAATGATTTTATGAATATGCGGCAAGCGTTAGCCAATTTCCATCCGTTCTGGACCGGCGGGAAGCTAGCAATTTTCGTGGTGCAACCGATTGCATGGCAGTTTTTTTTATTGCCTGCACTAGCCTTTTCTGGCTTTATGGTTAGCAAAGAAAAGAGGACAATTTCGTATTTTGCATTTATTAGTCTGTTAGGGATTTTTTTGTCGAAACAGGTGGCTCTTCCTTTCGGGGAGGTTTATTCGTGGTTGTATTTTAACTTTCCTGGTTTTGCCGCTTTTAGGGAAGCCAGTAAATTCTTTTTTTTAATAGCTCTTGGGTATGGCGTGCTTATTGGAGCATTCGCGGCTTGGCTTTGGGAGAAGGGGCGCTTATCGACGAACTGGCGAAGAGTTGCCATGTTGGGTATTGCGGGGATTTGTGCGCTTATGCTTTGGAATGCTCGCCCTTTGGTGACTGGTGAAATAGGTTCACTTTTTGTGGCCAAGGAGCAGCCCGAAGGTTATGAAAAGCTGAATCGCTACTTGGCCAACGACAACAGTTTTTATCGCACGCTATGGATACCTCATATATCTCGTTGGGGTTTATGGACTTCCTGGCAACCTCGCTTATCGGCAGGCGAGATGGATGGCATTATACAAAGACAAAAAATTCCACCGATCGAAAATATTATGACAAGCGCAAGTTCTCAGCCATTTTTTCGCTCACCTGTGGCCGACCAGATATTGGATTTGACCGGAATAAAATATGTTGTAGTGCCATGCTATGATTCAAAAAATGATCCTGAATTTGCAATTAATTATAAATCGAGAGCGAGTTACGTAAGAACACTTAGTTCTTCGCCTTTTCTTCAGCGCGTTGATCTAGGGGTATCTTGCCCCGATGTGTTTGTGAATAGTAATAGTACTGACAGACTCAGTCTTGTTCAGTCCGAAGGGGTAGAAGAAACAAAATCCAATCTTGCACCATATCGTTCCGCAAAACTGACATATGAAAGGGTGGGGGCATACCTTTATAAAGTAAAAATTACCGATCTAAAGGAGCCGATGCATTTGCGATTCTCAGATGACTATAACTCTGAATGGAAAATTACTCCTAGCGAATTCTCCTGGTTTGATGTATTGCGTGGCCGCCAGACTGTCTTGCCTGCTGAATTGCATATGAGTAATCAGATGGGGTTTAACGATTTTAAGCTAGACCCGATAGAGCTTGCGCGCAAAGGTTTAGGAAGAACTAATGGGAATGGTGGCATTGATATCGATTTTGTTCTCTTTTTTGCGCCCCAAGCGAATGTTTGGTTGGGCTCAATTATCTCGGTAATTATTGCTCTATCTGGTTTCTTATATGTTTTTGTTTCATCGGTATATTTCGTGCTTGGAGTCAGATATTTAAGGCAACGGATATGAGGATTGAATATCCGTATGAAAACACCAAAGGAGTATCATCGGTTGACGTCTTTTGAGCGTGAGGAGATCTCCCGGGGTCTTGCCCAGGGGGAAAGCATGGCGACGATTGGGGGTTGTCTCGGGCGTGAGACAAGCACGATTTCTCGGGAAGTGGCTGGCAACAGGCTAAACAGCGGATATCGGGCGTTCTCTGCGGATAATCGGGCGATTGAGCGTGCCTCTTGGCGGCGTCGGGGTAAGAATCGGCTTGCCCGAGAGGATGATCTGCGCACCTATGTGCACGAGAAACTGAAGAAACGCTGGTCGCCCCGCCAGATCGTCAAGCGCATGGAGGAGGAATATCGGTTTGATATGGCGATGCGTGTCTCACACGAGACGATCTACCGATACATCTATGTGGATGGCGAGAGGATCGTTGAAAACTATGTTGATCAAAGTTTTACGCCAGGAACGCAAATACCGAAGGACCCAAAAACGGGGCAACATCGTCGAAATGGGCGGCAAAATAGCCGACATGCTGTCCATTGAAGAGCGTCCGGTCAAGGTTGTCGACCGGACAATTCCCGGTCACTGGGAAGGCGACCTGATCGTCGGCAAGCACAAACAGACAGCCATCGGCACCCTCGTGGAACGAACAACTCGCTACACGATCCTTGTTCCGTTGAAAGCCAAAGACGCCGAGAGCGTCCGCAAGGCGTACGCCAAAGAACTCGGTGGCCTGCCCACAGAAATTGCCAAAACGCTGACCTACGACCAAGGAAAAGAAATGAGCGGGCACAAACAATTCACCATTGACACCGGCATCCAAGTGTACTTTGCCCACCCCGGTTGCCCATGGGAGAGGGGCACGAATGAAAATACGAACGGTCTTACTAGCCAGTACTTCCCGAAAGGCACCGACTTTTCCACTGTCTCCGTTCGCCAACTCAAACGTGTCCAACGCGAATTAAACGATCGCCCCCGCGCCGTGCTTAACTACAAGAAACCAGATGAAGTCATCAACCAACTTGTTGCGCTAAAAGTTTGAAACCAAGATGATTTTTAAAAAATACCCCGGCTTTGTTTCACTGTTTGGATATGTTCTGGTCAGCATGCTCCTGACCTGGCCGCTTATCTTTCAATTGGATTCGGTGTTATTTGGCGATTATGGCGACACCCGTGGCGTGGTATGGTGGCTGTGGGCGAAAACAAATGGCTTGCTTGATGCGCCGACCAATCACCTGATCGCAGCACCTTTTGGTATACCCGCTGCTAACGATTTCAGCACGCCCGTTTCAGAGTGGCTTGTCATCATTCTGGCCAGGCTTTCCAATGGAATTGCCGCGTACAATCTTTACGTTTTTCTGGCGTTCCCGCTGACGGCGATTGCCACTTATTCTTTGCTGGATCGGCTGTTGCATAACAGATTCGCTGCATTTGTGGGAGGACTTGTTTTTGGCTTCTCCCCAGCGGCGGTCATGCAGGCGGCGGGCGGCCATGCGGCATTTGCCTTTAACGTATTTATCCCCCTGTTCCTGCTGGCGCTGTTTTACAATCGTTCGCGCCGCACACTCATTTCCGCTTTTTACATGGCGGCCAGCTTCGCGCTGATAACCTTGACGGCGCTTTATTTTGGATATTTTGCAATTTATATCGCCATCTTTTTTGTCGTTTTCGATCTATTGAACAGCAAAGGCGAGGATAAGCGCGCAATTTTCTGGAATTATCTTTATGGGGCGATTTTTGCCATTGGCCTGATACTTCCGTTTGTATACAAAGCAATCTATCAACAAATCGTATTAGGCAGCGATGCACTCGCGAAGACGGGGCAAATTCGGGATTTTAATGAGTTGGTTCTTTATTCTTCCCGCCCATGGGAGTTTTTTATTCCTTCCATTGACCATCCGGTGTTGGGTGCCTATTTCGAAAATTTCGTGCGAAGCCATTTACATGGGAGCAACGTCATCGAGCAAACGCTCTATCTCGGAATGGTGCCGCTGGGGTTGCTGATAACCGGAATAATTCTCGCGGCGCGAGGGAAGTTCGATGTGGCCCACCGAACATATTTTCTATTTTTCGCGTTCGGCGCGCTGTGGATGTATTTCCTGTCGCTGCCTCCCGTGATTTCCCTAGGAGATGTTGGCGTGCCGACGGTATCGTACTTCGCGTATTTCGTTGCGCCCATGTTCCGGGTGTATGCGCGCTTCGGCATCCTGGTTAATTTCTTTGTGGCCTGTGCGGCGGCGGTGGTGCTGACACATTTATATCAGCGTATGACGCGGGTACGGTATTACATGATGCTGGCGGTTTTGCTGCCATTGCTCGTGTTCGAATATTGGAGTGTCCCGCCGAACTACGCGCTTGCGGTGGATCAACCCCCTGAGGTTTACCAGTGGCTGGCGAAAGAGCCGGATGACATCATCGTTGCAGTGTACCCAATGACGCGGAACGATGAGTTTGCTTTTTATACCTATCTGTTCTGGCAGCGGATTCACAAAAAGAGTCTGGTCAACGGTGCGTCACCAGATAATGCGCTGGCATGGGCATTTTTTGAAAAAGTGAAGGACTTAGACAATCCGGCAACGCCTACATTGTTGAAAGCGATGGGTGTCAAATATGTGATCGTACACACAAAAATGTATCAGGAAGGACTTATTCCTGAGCCACTGAAGCGCTACTTCCCCGTGCCGGTTTCATCTAGCACTTACAACGGTGGCAATATGCCGGCTGTTTCATTTCCCTTGAAACTAAGCAAAACCTTTGGCACGGACATGGTTTTTTCACTCGATGGTGTTCCATTCGAACTTGCTGCCACAGAAATATTACCGCCGGTTAATGGAGCTCGCTAGCAATGTATAAAAATTCAAACAGGGGCAAAACTACCAAATTAGTATTCCTCCTATTGCTCCTGGGCGGGGTTGCACACGGAGCGAACGCTCCCGACTGGAAATCGGAAACGTTTTCGATGGTGAGGGCAGGTGAAGTTTCTTTGCCGCTGCGAATCACTCCCGTTTTAGTGGAGGCGCCCCCGCGGAGAGTTGATCTCTTTCCCCTCTCGGCTGAGGCGGGGGGCGCGCACGGCACCAGCTTGCCGTTAACTGGTTTGCCGGTGGATTTGTACAAATTTCCAGTGCTTAAATTCAGCGCCACCGGTCAGGAATCCGGGGCGCACGGGCTTGAGTTGGGGTTGGACACGCGCGGCACCGGGGCGGTTGACACCCTGGTGCGCGTGGGCGATCCGGCGCTGCTGTGGTTACGCCCGGCATATGCGGCCGAGCCGGTGCAATCGGATCTGACGGAGATGAATAAACTGGACGCGACTTTGTCCTATGTTGAGATTCTCGGCGGCGGAAAGAACGTTGTTCTGGCCAAGACCTTTCTTGGCTGGGGTGAGCATGCGTTAAACTATGTCGCCGACGAAGGTGTCAGCGTGACCATTAGTCAAGTTTTTTTGCAATTCAATCGTGATCAACAAAACGCGGCGACCGTGAAAGCGGAAGCGGAAAAGGCCGCGCCTTCAAAACTGGCAAAGATAGGATTGCTGATTTTGGCGGGAGGCCTCGTGTTGCTGGGGGTTAAGTTTATGCCGAGATGGGCGCCGCTTATGGACAGGGCCTTGTCATGGGAGCCGGCGTTTTGGGGTATTCAATATGTATTGTTGAACGCCGCTTTGTACATGATGTCCATTAAGGCTGACAAGGATGCCTTTTCCTGGGGCGGGCTGTTGCTGGTATTCGCATACGGCCTTGCGGTGCGCTATACAATTCGCTCTTACCTGGTGCAAAAGTGGGACTTTTTCAGGCAGCGCCATTCGGCGCCGTATTTCCTTCTGTTTCTGGCGGTGCTGTTGTCAAGCGCGGTGATGCTCATGTTCAAGCTGGAATTAGCGGCGGAGCACGCTGCAGTAATTGGGTATTATCTCTTGGTGACTGGGGTGGTGATTGAGTACATCCGCTTCGCCAAAGAATCGAAAATAGCGAAGCAAAATGAACTGTAATTAGGGCGCGCCGACATATTGCAGATCTCACTTTCGATAGAACCCCATTTTAAGAGGGCCCACCATCCGAAATCTCCGCAGCAGCCCAGGGAACCTCACTAGGCTAAAAAGGTGAGTCAAAAACTGGTTCAGGCTCTTCAAATCATTGTGATTTCGGGATTGTTTTCGGGGCTGATTATTTGGCTGTCTCGGCGACAAATGATCTCATTTCTATACACGGTCGGTTGGTTGATTTTGTGCGCGGTGGTTCTCATTGCGACGAGTTTTATCCCGTTTATTGAACCATTGGCGGAAGCACTTCGTGTTGAAGTGTTTACGGTCATCGGTGCTGTTGCGATCATCGTACTGCTGGGAATCTGTATACAGTTCTCAATAAGTATTTCAGGTATGCAGCGACAAATTCAGAAACTCAATGAAGACCTTGCCTTACAAAAGAACCAGAATGTCCGGTTGCATGATCAACAAGAGTGAGGTACTTGTTGTCGTTCCCGCTTTCAATGAAGAGGTGACAATTGATTCGGTAATTAGAGACCTTCGGAAGTGTGAGTATCCATTTGTGGTAATCGACGATGGCTCTGTTGACGATACGGCGGTTATTGCTAGTAAGAGTGGCGCTCGAGTGATTTCCCTACCAGTGCATACTGGTGTCGGCGGAGCACTTCGTTGTGGGTTTAGATATGCATGCGAATTGGGTTTCAAAGCGGTTATCCAGTGTGATGCTGATGGTCAGCACTCGTCATTTTATTTTGATGATCTGGTCGAAACGGTCAATCGGACTGGGGCGGACATGGTGATTGGAAGCAGGTTTAGGTCTTCAGAATCAACAATGACTCTTAGCCCGGCTCGGCGGTTAGCGATGTGGGTGCTTGCAAGGATCGCAGGCCAGGCAACGAAGCATCCGATCACAG
>Ga0209702_10004561_pt1 | contig 19939 bp, 12 predicted proteins | sample FRY01_FD_187210 | JGI IMG/M metagenome (GOLD analysis project Ga0209702, IMG submission 187210) | Freshwater microbial communities from Lake Fryxell liftoff mats and glacier meltwater in Antarctica - FRY-01 (SPAdes) (version 2) | ecosystem: Environmental > Aquatic > Freshwater > Ice > Glacier...
CTACCCCGACTTCCAGATCTCCGATGTTCGCGTAGCCTTTGAGGTAAATGTCCTCGTATTTCAGACTTCTCCAGAGGCGTTCGATGAACACGTTGTCCATCCACCGTCCCTTCCCATCCGGATCCCCAGGCCCTCCAATCTCCCGGTCCATTCAGGCGAGGTAAATTGGCTCCCTTGATCGGTATTGAAGATTTCTGGGAGGCCCTGGCTTTTCGCCACAGCGGCCCCCAGTGCCCTTTCCGTCAACGTGCCATTCGATCATCCGGGCGACGGACGTAAGATCGAGCCGTCCGTCGTCGTGAAATGGAGTGGGTGTTGCCGACCACAGTGGACGGCGATTGGTTTCGATCATTTCCGTAGCGTGATCAATTCCACTGGCGACGACGATGAATTTTTTGTGTTCGGCCAAATCCTCTGGTGAGTCTATTGGATTCTGCGCAGGGCAGGGAATCTCAAGCTGCTCTGGCGGCGAATCTCACAAAGGCTTCGATCAACGGGAGGTGGTTCGGCATCTCTTCGGGGTGCCACTGCACCCCAATGGCAAACGGGTGATCTTCCATTTCCATGGCTTCAACCACCCCGTCCGGTGCGTGCGCCGTGATTCGCCACCCATCAGCCAGGCGATCCACGGACTGGTGGTGAATGCTGTTGACTTGTAGAACCCCCCCCCTGATGAGGCCGCCCATGATCCGGTTGATTCGGCTGTCGGCTTCCACACTCACGCTGTGCCACTCGGCACCGCGCTCGGCGGTCTGAAAATGCAGCAGCGGGGGATCGCGCGGCAGCGTCACCAAGTCCTGATGCAGGGATCCCCCGGCCGCCACATTCAGAATTTGAATGCCACGACAGATCCCGAGAACCGGTATCCCATTCGCAAGGGCGTGGCGGGCGAACGCGAGTTCGCAAAGGTCGCGGGAGGAACAAACCATCCCGATACCCGCATGTGGTTCCTGCCCGTAAAACCGCGGCCACACGTCCATGCCGCCGGTGAGGAGCAAGGCGTCCGCGCGGGATAGGTATTCCCCGGGATCCGGGAATCCCGCCTCGGAGGGGCACACCGCCAAAGGGAGTCCGCCCGCCGACTGCACGGCCGTCACATAATGCGAGTTCACCGCATAAAGAGGTTCCTGTTCCCGCTGATTCGCAGTCAGCAAAATCACAGGCTTGCGGGCATTGGATTTTATCAAGTTCAGAAGTGGCAAGTTCAAAGAAAAACAGACTTTACTAAAGGTCAACGGCGGCAAATTTCAAACAAATTCTTGCAATAATTAAACTTTAGCCAAATATTGTCGCTTTAGGTGCCCGAACACTCTCCAAGTTTTCCTATTTCCGGCCTGCGATTCGCAGCACGTCGAGACCAGAACAAGCGGCCCCGGAGCATGAGGTCGATTTTGTGTACGGGTTACACGCTGATTGAAATTTTGACTGCGGTGACGATTGCCGCGGTGGTGGCGGCATTGCTATTTCCCAGCGTGCAGACGATGCTCGCGAACAGCCGACGGGCCGCCTGTGTCGCGAACTTGCGGGGACTGGGGGCTGCTTTTCATCTCTACCAGGCGGAGAACAATGGCTCTTTCCCTCCGCTGAGCATCAACCCGTCCCCGAATGGGAAGGGAGACCAGTGGGATCTCAGAATCCTGGAATACCTCACCTTTCCAACCCGCCCGGACGGAAACCGGATGACCACCGGCGACACCAAAACAGTATTTTTCTGTCCGGCCTCGAAGCCCTTCCCAAACGAACCCCTGGTGAGAGGGCTGAGCTACGCCTACAACCGCCATGTGGCAAAGGATGAAGGCGGAAGCCGCCGGCTCCAAACAATCGACCATGCCTCGCGACTCCTTCTCCTCATTGATCGCGAATGGTCGTTGGGGACAAACGAAAGCTACATTCTGGGACAGGGGCAGAACAACGGTCCCCCCTTCGTGAGCAATACCACCGCCGACTGGATCCCCTACAAGGCACGACACCAAGGCTTGGCCAACATTCTTTTCGCGGATGGCCATGTGGACTCGCGGCGTCCGGTCGGCAGCGATCATGCCTCGGGTGTGGCGACAAACTTTCCCCGGGGAATTCTGTGGAGAAACGACGGAACCCTCACGCTCGAATGAAAAAGACTTCCGCCCAGTTGGAGGAGATTCATACTCAAGCGCCCTATCCTCTCATCCGTTCCGCGTGGGCCGCCGGGATTGCGGCACTAGAACCTTCGGCAGCCCGGTTAGAGCACGGTCTCACCCTTCACCGACAGGTTCCAGTGATCGACACATTCGGCTTTTTACCGCTGGTCTATCATCCGGATTCACTGCCTTTGCTTGACGCAATACGGGCTTCGGGTATCGGAGCCCGGGATTTCGCGTTTGAGTACACGCTTTTGCGCCGTCGATCCGCTCTCGCCCATCCCGAGGGCCTGAAGGAATTTATCTACGCGCTTGCGGCTTCCGGTTTGAGCGGAATGTTACTCACCATGGCGGAAGGCAAGACACGGGAGGAAGACATCAAGCTTATGACCACGCAGGCCGCCATGATGCGGACTGCGCGGGCAGGAATCGGCCAGTCCGGCAGCATCGAGGAGTTCCACGAAATTCGAAGCCAGGAGCGGATGGGGATCTTTGGCAGCGTCAATGGCCCCCCGCTCGCTTCCGCACTACGTGATCCCCGCGAGGAATTCGCATGGTTACAGACATGGCATGATCTCGGCGTACGAGCGATGCACCTCACCTACAACCGGCGCAACGCAGTTGGCGACGGGTGCGCGGAGACGTCCAACGCTGGCCTGAGCGACCTTGGGGAGCATCTTGTCAATGAACTCAATCGACTGGGAATCATCATCGATGTCCCGCACAGCGGTACGCAAACCTGCCTGGATGCGTGTCGACTGAGCACTAAGCCGGTGATGGCATCGCACACCGGACGCAAGGCGTTCCACGACCATCCAAGGAACAAATCTGACGACGTAATCAAGGCCATTGCGGACACCGGGGGGGTGGTGGGCGTTGTTGCCCTGCCGGGAATTCTCGGAAAAAACGGCGATCTACCTTCCCTCCTCGACGCCTTGGACGACATGGTCTCCCTGATTGGCGTGGACCATGTCGCGCTGGCAACAGACTACTGTTATCGATCACCCGGCCCGGATTCCTTCCTGCATGGCTCCCTGGCCGGAGCGGATTTCAAGCCCTCATGGTGGGGAGAGACCTCGTCCACAGCGGCGGGAAAGGCCGGGCGGAGCAGGCCGAAGTCACCCTCCGGCGACCAGTTTGGCGGGTGCCTGGCGTGGACGAACTGGCCGCTTTTCACGGTAGGCCTGGTGATTCGGGGCTACTCCGACGACGAGGTTGCCAAAATTCTCGGGGGTAATTTTCTGCGTGTTTTGAACGATCAGAACTCCGAGCCGACCAGCTCCACTCTCCCACAATGACAACCGATCCCACCATCCCCAGCGAGAAACTCCCGCGGGCAAAAGCAAAAGTTTACGAATATCTAAAAACGTATTTCGGTGACGAACCCTGCACCCGCCTCCCCACGACGAAAGCCGTGGCTGCTCACGTGCGCGTCAGCATTTCCACGGTGCAGGCAGTCTATTCAGCGCTGGCTGCGCAACGCATCATCCGCTCGGAGGTTGGCAACGGGACATTTTTGGTGCGGTCTTCGGCAGGGGGTACCGCCTCCAGCCTGCGGCTCGGCATTACCTTCGGATTCAGCGAAGAACCTGCTGTCACCGAACCATGGCATCTGGCGGTTTGCGGATCACTTCTCGCACAAGCGGCCTACCGCGACAGGAATCTGGAGATTATCCCCATGCAAGTCGATCCCCAGGATGTGGAGCGGATGAGGGAGGTGCTCTCCACCAACGAACGCAGCATCGACGGTGTCGTTATCCGCTCGATTGTGTCCCTGCCGGCCCAAATCAGTGAACTCATCCGCCCCTCGCTGCCTTACGTGACTCTCCGCCCTGAAACCCCTAATTCAACCCGCAATTTTGTGGCTCCCGACTTTTTTGCCACCGGGTTCCGGATGGGAAAGGCCTTCCTGGCCTCAGGGCGCAAGCGGATCCTCTTTGTTCACACGGGAGATCCGGAACTTGCTGCCAATTCCTCGCTGATCTGCTCCGGCTTGGTCGCAGCTCTGGGCAATGCGCTCCTGGCTGATGTTCGCTTTGGCATCACGTCGGTGCCGTCCGACTCGGAACAGGAGGTGGAGGATCTTTTGGGAGGCGTTTGGAATGACCCGGAACTCCGCCCGGACGCACTCTGCACAAGAAACGTCAAAATCACCAGCCATGCCAATTACTTCTTCAAGCTGCACGGGGTGGAATGTCCGCGGGAGGTGAGCATGATCGGGACCGACGACAATGTTTCCCCCAATACCTCGCGGCCCGGACTGACTGTTGTGCAGCAAAATACAGAGACGCTGGCAGATCGCGTCCTGGACCTCCTGGTCCGGCGGATTGAGAGAGACGGCGAAGACCAACCCGGCATCTATGTGCCGGAAAGGTTTGCCGGTTTTGCATCGACCCTTCCTGCCGAGAACGATGTACTTTCGGCTCCGCCCTTGAGCCCACCCCGGACGAAGGAGGCGGCGTCTGAGCACAACAACCCGGCGGCGGGATCGTTCTCCCGTTCCTGAGAGAGAAAACCTTCCCTCGCCAACTGTTTTTATGAACACCCTGACCATTCCTGTTGAAGTGAACCACGATCTGTCTCTCTCCGATCAGCCTCCAAAACCCCTCCTTGGCTATGGGGCGGCATTGATCGGGGAGGAGGAGCGCCTGTTGCTGGAAGAGGTTGTCGCGATGCGTCAACCGTTCCGCTACTATGGAGCAACCCGTGACGCCAACCCGCCAATGGCGGCAACGCTCGAGAAGGAACTCCGCTCGATCACCGGCACCGGCTTCGCTCTGGCTGTGACCAGCGGCACTGCCGCGCTGGAGACCGCCCTGGGCGCGCTCGGCGTTGGGCCGGATGACGAGGTCATCCTGCCTGCCTGGAGCTGGATTTCCTGCTTCACGTCTATCGTACGCCTCGGCGCGAAACCGGTTTTAGCGGAGATCAACGAAACGTTTTGTCTGGAACCTTCCGAGATCCGTCGCCTCGTCACGTCGAAAACAAAAGCGGTGTTGGTTGTTCATTACCAGGGTGTGGCGGCCGAGATGGATGAAATCCTGGCTGAGGCAGGGAGATACGGCATTGCTGTGCTGGAGGATTGCGCCGAGAGTTTCGGGACGCACTACAAGGGCCACCCAGTCGGCTCGCTTGGGGACATTGCAATCTTCAGTTTCCAATACAACAAGATCCTTAGCAGTGGCGAAGGGGGGGCGGTTGTTACATCGAATCCCGAACTCTACGAGCGGGCGGTGCGCATGCATGACCTCGGCCAGTACCGGCGTCACCACGAGGAAATTCACGCCGCCTCGGAGGCTCCATTCTGCGGAGGTCAGTATCGAATGAATGAGTTCACCGCCGCAGTGGCACTTGCGCAGTTGCGCAAGCTGCCCGGTATTATCCAACAATGCCGCAACCTCAGTGCCCCGATTCGCCGGGCGGCGGCGGCGCTGCCCGGGGTGACCCTGCGGCGAACTCCGGACCCTTCCGGCGAGGTTCCCATTGAGACTTATTTTTGGCTGGAGGAGAAGGGAGCGGCAACACGCATGCGTTCATTCCTAGATTCTCGCAATGTCCACTGCCAGCAAGTGACCGGAACCTATTGTCAATACCGGCGCCGGTATTGCCTTGAACGGAGCACCTCCTTCGGACAGATTCCCCAGTTCTCAGGGATCGTGGAGTGGCCGGCCATCGGCTACCGACCGCAGGATTTTCCAATGACAGAACGACTGGTTGCGGATTTCGTGGCCATCCCCGTAAGTTGCTACTTCACTCCACAGGATGCAGACCATGTGGCCGCCAGTCTGAATGAGGCACGATGTGCGATCCTCTAGTTCCTTATTGCCTGAATTCTACTCATCATGCGCAACGTTTTTCGACGACCGAGCACACACATTGCTTTTCACATTTTGAAACGCCCAGAGTGTCGGTCGCACTGTGGAGGACGCTCGCTTTGGGCCGTTCTCGCATTGACTTTGGTACTCTTTACCCAAGCTGTAGCTCAGCCCTCCCCAGCTGCCGCAAAGAGCACATCAGGCGACTGGCTTCGCTGGGACGAAACGAATCTGGCTGAAGTGCTTCCCCGACCGGTCCACGGCGAGAAAACCGTTGAAAGCAATTCATTGCGCCTGATTTTGGATCCTCCGGAACTCCGCCCACAGGACCGCTGGTTTCAATTGCGGGTGGAACTGGACGGCCCCCTTCCCGACGGGGCCGAGATTGTCGTTGAGGCCCGCGATGCCCTTGACCGCGGCAAGGTTTTGCAATCGATACCGGTGCGGGCGGAACGAGCCAGGGTCGGCCGGCTTGACCTGCGCTCTCCCGGATGGGCTCATGCGGTGATTGAAGTCACTCTTTTGATCAACGGGAACGCGGTTGATCGTGCCGTGGCATTCATCCCATGCAATGGGCCCGAAACGCCACTGGCGGCAGGGCAGAAAATTCCTTTGCGGGCGGATTTTCCCAAAGGGACGGCGCCAGAACGCTGGCCTGTGCGCTTCGGGATTCCGTTCGCTCCGGGCCAACTCTGGGACGCGGGACGCATCTCTCTTCAGGATGGGGGAGGGGAGCCGGTGCCTGCGCAGTTTACGGTGGCCGGGCGGTGGGCGGCCGAGGGCTCCATTCGGTGGCTGCTAGTGGAAAGCGCAGTCTCTCCCGAACAGTTGCTTTCTGCGGTGGTGGACAATCCTGGCCGGAAGGAGAGTCCGGCTGAGGTCCGGATCGTGGAAGAGAAGGATTTTTTGAAAGTGAATACGGGGGTCGCGGAATTTGTTTTGTCCAAAAACGGAGAGCCGTTGAGAGAAATCTCCGTGGATGGAAAAGTCTGCGCCACAACAGCGGGAACGCGGGGACTCTTCATCACGGATCAGAAGAAACGAACCGGCCAACCCGCAGGAGACTTGGACTGGAGAATCGAGCAGGCGGGACGGCTCTCCGCTTCGGTGAGGTTCGAGGGGGACTATACCACTGACAATGGCGTCAGACTCGCCCGCTTTATTTTGCGTTTGGATTTTTCCGCAGGGAAACCATTTGTCGAGGTGACGCATACCTTGGTCCTGACGGAGAAAACGGATTCCCTTTGGTTCGGGGAAATCGGCTGGGAATTTGCGGTGCCGGAATCTGCTGACGGCCTCGCGAGCATTCCCGCGGACGGCGAAGATCCGCCGATCCGCGAGGTGAAGCTCGCGTCAGGACGGGAAATCGTCAATGCCCAGCTCTCCATCAAAGGACTTTCCGGAATGGATGATCGCTTTGAAACCGTTCAAACAGAGGGCACTGCCCGTCGCCAGCTCGCGACCGGGCACCGGATGGGTGATTGGTTCGCGCTTCGTTCCGATTCGGGAACCGGACTTTTTGCATCAATCCGCGATTGCGCACTGCAAGCTCCCAAGGCCTTCCGCGCCGGAGATGGAAAGCTGACCATCGAGCTTTTCAGTGCCCGAGGCGGCCGGGAGCTGGATTTTCGGATGCCTGCTCTGCTGGCACGATGGAACCTCGCTTCATGGAAGCCACTGGACAAAAAGACTCTTGCTTCGATTGCGGGTTACACCAGCGATGCCGCGGGATGGGCAAAGACACACCAAGGGCTTCTGTCTCCAATCACCAAGGCGAACCCGCCGGCCCAACTGGCCTCCTGGAGTGCGATGGATACGGGGAGTGTATACGTGCATGTGGATCCCGCCTGGATCCTGGCCTCCGGTGCCATGGGGCCGATCCACCCGCAGGACCTTCAGCATTTCCCGGAAAGCGAGGCGTTTCTGGCAAAGATCATGGACCGCTACCCAGCGGCTGTGCCCGGCACATTCTATACCGGCTTCGTCGATTACTACGCGGGTCCGCACTACGGATTTTCAGGCCGCTATCGGCAAACATATACGCTTCTGCGCGGTGCCTGGCTGAATTACGCCCGCACGGGAGACCGCGCTCTGCGACGTTTTGCCGAGGGAGCAAGCCGCGCCTTCCGCGACAACTACATTGCACACTGGGATGCCGGCAGCAAAAAGCAAGGGCTTTTCGTCGGTTGCTCGGGCGGGGGTGGCGAGGAAGGAGAGCTCAAATCCGATCTGCCAATGTATTGGGAGCGCAAGGCCGTTTTCAATATGACGACCAGCGCCGATTTGAACACTCTCATCTGGGACTATCAACTGGCCGGTGACCGCCGATCAAAGGACGTGGTCGAGGAGGTCGGGCGGGCGTTCCGCAAGCACTGGACTCCTCAGAAGGATGATTGGCGCATCTTCATGACCCTCCGCATGCTTCAGCAACTTTACGATTTTACCGGCGAGCATCAGTTCCGCACCATGCTGGAAGCAGGGACCGCCGCCGGTGCCTATGATCCCGAGGGTGCCCTCCTTCTGACGAGCAAGCGCCCCTACAAAAGTTCAACATACAAGACGAACACCGACGTCGGAAATATGATCGATATTTACGGCAGCCTGGGAACCGCCCGATGGAAAGAGATGGCCGCCCGCACCTCGTGGTTTTGGTTTCTGCAACTCCTCGGAAAATCTCCGCTCGGGCGAATCAGCGGGGAATATCTGCTCTTTCTTCGCAAAATGGATCCTTCCCTCTCTGCTCCCATTGCCCAACTTCTGGACTACAATCTGAGACTTTCGGTCGGCCAAGGAGGAGCGGTCGGGTTTTCGACGCTGGATTCGGTCCTCCAGGGTCTTCCTTATGCGATGTCGGCGGTCGCGGAAGCGGAGATTCGCAAACAGCCGGCGGCCTCCCTGCTTGAGTTCGACGATTATGGAAATCCCTCCCGCATCTTCGTGAAGAAAACGGACGGGCACCCCATCCGGCTCTGGGTCAACAGTCCGCGGCCCGGTGATGACACGACCCTGCTTGCCCCCCCGGTTCAGATCGCGGCTTGGAACCATGACTCCAAGATGGGAATGGATGTCCTCCAACTTACCGCCAACTCCGGCCCGGAGGGTGCTGTTGAAATTCTCATTCCAGGCGACGCCGCGGTGGGAACCTATGCCATTACTACCAGCGGCTACGGACCCCACTTCGTGCTGGCGGATTCCTCCCGGCCTCTCGCCTTTGCCCCGGGAAAATATTGGCGTCCCTCCACCTTCAGCCCGCCCTATCGCTATTACTTCTCGGCGCCAAAGGATGGCGATCAGCCGCCACGAATTTTTTTTGAGGGCACGGCCCACCTTTTCCTCCCGGATGGAAGTCGATTTCAGGAGGGAAAACCATTGACCGGCTGGATCGATCTGCCTCGGGATATTCCAGGCCTCTGGTCCTTCGAACCGCTCCGGACGGGCCTGATCTCGAGTGCTGGCATCGCCGCGACATTTGCCATGAATGATCCCAAGGCGTGGTTTGACCCGGGCGTTGGAGAAGATGTCGGGGTCGGCACAGAGGAAGGAGAGGGCACGCCGTATTCTGCCACCGACCCCAAGGAAATTCGTGGCACAGCAATTTCCAAGCCCGACGGTCTTCGACTTCCGATTGCGGAGAGCAGTCGCCTGATCAACTCGCCATCGGGCGAACCACCGGTCGCGGAAACGGGAACAGTCGAATTTTTTGTAAAGCCGCGGTGGGGAACCTTCGACCTTGCCTCCGGCTCCGCTCCGGGCATCAGGCCCCTGATGGAAATCGAGACTGACCGCAATCCGTGGAGTCTTGTTTACAGGCTCGATCCTGAGGGCTCCACGGCCCCTCGCGGACCCAAAGAGCCCTCTCATTCATTCCTGGCCGGCATTCCTCTCGCAAAACCTGCGAATGCTGGAGGCCGCCCCTCCGTGCTCACCCCTTGGGCAACCCGAAAAATCGCGGATCCCAATCGGTGGATCCACGTCGCACTCGTTTGGGGTCGAAAGACTAAATCCGGAGTCAAAGGGATCGTTTCCGTTCCCTACGCTTCGCTTTATATAAACGGTCGTGGCACCACCCACGCGGTGATTGAAACCCGACAGGATGAGGTCGTCGCAGGGATCCCCCGGGCGGTTCATTTTCTCAAAGATATTGATGGCGAAGTGGCTTGGCTGAGGGTTTCCTCCTCGGCACGCTATGGTCGCGACTTTGCGACTCCCAAGGTGTCCGCAGGCCTGCCCGATGATGCGAATACCGTGCTCCTCGCTCCTTTGCTTGTGCCCAATGATTGAACGAGACTCATCTGGCAGCTCCGCACGGAACCCCTGTCTCTGCGGCTTGGAATGGCTTGTTGAGCGCATGACCTGCGAGCGGGGACGCGGCGACGATTCCGATACATGGCGGGTGCCGGCCGATTCCGTGGCGTTTTTTTACGCGCCCGACCTTGGGCTTCGTGAATGGTCAGTAACGATGGATGTTTTTCACCCCGGCGGGAATGGGCCGCAGGTGATTCTGGGTCGGCAGATTCACGAGTTTTTTACCGGACGGCCCGACCTTCCCAGAACTTCCGTCACCGCCTATGGCCTCACCGCGGCCGCCACCGCAAAGTTTGCGTTCCCGGCATCCCGATGGACGGTACTTTCCTTCGAGCGCAGGGGAGGCACACTACGGATTGCCTCGGGCGACGAGTGGATACTGGAAGCGGCCGACCCGGATGCGTCGCGGACCATCAAGGATTTGGAGATTCATCTCGCGGAGGGCACTCAACTGCGCGGTTTTGAAGTCCGTGGGGGAGGTTCTTCCTCCGCACGATGGAGGCCCAAACGTAGCAAATCCGCACGCCGCTTCGTAAGTATCGATTTTTTCGATGACACCATTGCAGGGGCTTGGACCCGTGAAGGGGTCGAACATCAGATGCGAATCTACCGAAAGAGCGGCATCGAACGTGTTTATTTTCTCCCGGCAAGTGCCGCGGGGGACGGGTTCTGGCAGCAACGGATGCCAAGTCGGCCGCAACATGCAGACAATATCCTCCAGACGCGGGAGGCCATCGGGGAGTTTCTGCCGGCATTTGCATCCGCTGCGAAAGCGCAGGACTTGGAGTTCTTTGCCGTCTCCAAGCCATTCGACGAAGCCTTTCCCGGCGCGGTTTTTCCTCCTGGCTCCGGGGAGGCAGAACATTACGGACGTCTGCCATCGCTCTCGGGGGCCGCATGGTGGGCTTCAGACTGGGTGAGCCGGAATCCCGGTTTGCGGATGAAACGGCATCCAGATGACCTTTTGGCTGCCGAGCGCGCCGCACCTGTTCACCGTGTGGTCCTTCGCTCCGAAGTCCCCGCGCCGGGAATCGGATTTGAAGTGTGGGGCTCATCGGATAATCGCCACTACTGCAGACTGGAGTGCAAAGCCTCCCGGCAGGGCGACTGCCAAATTGAATTCCTGCTTCCGCCACACAGCCCTTCATATCTTGCGGTGACCCGACAACCGGGGATCCTGGGTGTCTTTGGCAACCGTCTCGACTCCCTGCTCGGATGTTATGACGCCAAGGACAGGCCTCTTCCCATAAGCTTTGGCATTGCATCGGATGTCTCCCGACGCTACCGGGCGGGGACCTTTCCCCAGGTCTCGTTCGCCTTCGATGTCAATCAGGTCGGCAAACAAAGGGTCGATAGCCGGAAGAGCTTCTGGTTTATGCTCGAGGACAGTCCGTTGGGCGTGGCGGTTGGTTATGAGCCGTTTTTGCTGGGAGCGCCTGCTTCCGTCTATCCTGAGGTCCGCCAGCATTGGCTTGAGCAGATCCGTTGGTGTTTTGATTGCGGCTGCGACGGTGTTGATATCCGCATCGGCAGCCACAACCGGACCTTTGATTGGGAACGCTATGGATACAACGATGAGGTGCTCGCCCAGGTCGGCCACGATGCCGGACCCGAACAGGTTCGCACGTTTCTTGGGCGGTGCTACTCCGGCTTTCTGAGATCGGCCCGCAGTCTGGCCGGGGAACACGGACGGAAGCTGCATCTGCATTTGGAGCACGGGTTCCACCCCGCCCGATTACCTTGCGCAATGAACTCTCATTTTTCCTGGGAAGAGTGGCTGGCCGAAGGCATGGCCGACGAAGTCACCCTCACGACACATTCCGCCGGAGCAGGCATCATGCCGCCGATGGCTAAGATGGCGACTTCTCTGGGAATTCCCTTTAATGTCAGACCATACTTCAACGGCATGGTGGGTGGGCGTCACGCGCAGACCATGGTCGGGCAGGCGTTGCGTGACTTGGAAAATTTCGCGGCCGACGGGTTGAACATTTATGAGAATGCCGCCTTCTTCGCTGTCAACGGCCAAGGCATGCCACAACCGGGAAAATCAGCCCCCTGGTGGGAACTCCTAACCGGCCGGTCTCTTTGATTCATCTAAAGAATAATTTCATCGATTTCGTCGACAAAAAAACCAACAATACCCCATTATGAAAATCAGCCATCCCCTTGCCGTTTTACTTCTGTTGCTATCTCCAATGCCCGCGAGAGCTGACGAACAGACGGTTCTGAAAGATGATTTCTCCGGTTACTCTACGGACACCGATTTCAACACCGGCAATCCGTCCAACACGGATGACTGGTCCTTCTTTCCGTTGCCGAACTCCGAGGCCTTGGCTCTCGTCTCAGCGGGCACAGAGTCAAAGGCCTATGCCAGGATCCGGCAAACCAACCCAGCCGATGGCCGCGCCGACTGGTGCTTTTTCCGGCTGTTCAATGAACCCGTTGGGATCGGCGGAAATGAAATTCTTGAGTTTGAAGCAAGCATTCGATGCGTCGACTCCGGGCAGTCCTCCGACCTTATTTTCGGCTTGATCGGAGGCAACTTTAAACGCATCCCGGACAATAATAACTTCCTTACTTTTTTCCGATTTCTTGGCATCGTGGAAAATAATCTTCACCAGTTCCGGTATTGGAAATCGGGAGCTTCACCCGACGAGGGGGAATACGTCACTCCGGCTTCATTTTCCATCATCCAGAACGAATGGTACACTTTCCGGTCCGTCTTTAATCTCAAGGAAAACACTCTGTCTTTCCAACTTAGGAATGAACAGGGAGACACGGTGCTTGACGTCGCAGACATTCCATTCCGGCGTGGTTTTGAGTCCATCGTCGGAATCGCTTTTAAAAACCGCACGAATGACGCCAACCGCTCGGCCAGATTCGACCTTACCGACGTGGTCATCCGCCGAATCCCGCTGCAGTAAATAGCCTGCAGGCAGTTCGGCCCAACATTTTTATTATTCGTTAAATCATGAAGATCGGCATCGGCGCATCGGACATCACCCCGCCCTTTCCCTGTCCCCTGGCTGGCTTCGGAGCCGCGCGCACGGCGGCCCACGAGGGTTTGCACGATCCGATTTCCGCGCAATGCGTTCTCTTTGAGGCCGGAGACGAACGGCTAGCGTTGCTTTCCTGTGACGTTATTGGCCTCAAAGAGCTGGTTCAGCGTCGCATCAGGGAAGCTCTTCCAGATGATCTCGGGCTGCCTGCGGAACGGCTCATCATTACCGCGACGCATACGCATGGGGCACCGGTGATTGATGGCGACTATGTGCCGTTTCTTGTCGCGCGGGTCGTTGATGCCATCCGCGCTGCGCATGACGATCTGCGTCCCCGCGATGTGGCGGCGGGGATCGGGCGGCATGAGGAGTGGGTTGGCTTTAATCGCAGGCATCTCGAAACCGGATTTCTGCCTGTGGACAAGGAGATTCCATTTCTCGCAATTTCCGAACCGGAAGGCGCGTTGCGGGCTGTGGTTTTCAACTATGCCTGCCATCCTTCCATCCTCGGACCGAACAACCTGCTCATCACGGCCGACTGGCCTGGATTCGTGCGAGCCGCGTTGCGCGAAAAGCAGGGCAATGACCTCGCGGTGATTTTCCTACAGGGAGCGGAAGGTAATATCAATACGGGTTACAGCGCGGGAGTCTCCGCACTGGGCGTGAAAATTCCCACCCGTACCTATGCCGTGGCCGAACGCAGCGGCCGGATTGTCGCCGGAGGGCTGCTCAGGGCTTTGGAGAATATTTCCCCCATGCCGAATCCGAGAATTCGGTTTATATCGCGTGAAGTTGCCATCACTTACCGCTCGCCCGAGGGGCTGCCGGAGGCCGTACGGCAGAGAGAGGCGAGGCGGCGGGAATTGACTGCCCTCGAAGCCTGTGGCGGACCCAATCCTCGCATTCTGGATTCGCGGGTTCAACTCATCTACGCCGAATTTCTGGCGACGGCTCTGGAGGAGAATGCCAGGCTTGACCATGCATCGATCACACTCCGGCAGGTTGCGTTCGCCATCGGCGACGCGGGCTTTCTTTGCCTGCCGGGCGAATTTTTCGTGGAATGTGGACTGCGCATCAAAGAAGAGTCCCGCTCAAAGGTGACCTTCCCTCTCGGAATGGCCAACGGCTACCTCGGATACTTCCCGACGAAGAATGCATATTCCGAGGGCGGCTACGAGGCAGCTTGTGCGCGGTTTGCAGAATCCACCGCCGACGACTGGACCCACAACGGTATTGAGTTGCTAAACGGACTGCTTGGCCAAATCTCATGAGTCGCTCCCGGAGACCTCTTGTGAAAGCTCTGTTCGCCCTGTGGATCGGCGTACACGCCGTCTTCGGAGCCCCCGGGGAAATCGTCTTAAAAGTCCAGGGGCTTCCGAGTGAATCCGCCACCGACCCCGCATCTGTCGCTGAGCAGAATGTGGTGGCACAGTTTCAGCGGGACCATCCCGCTATCCGTATCCAAGGGGCGGAAGGACTTCGGGTTCAGAACATGAATTCGGAGGCGACGACGATGATGATGATCGCCGGAGACATCGCCCCGGATGTGATCCGCATGAATTTCCGCAGCAGCGACACCTACATCCGGCAGGGAATTGCAGCTCCATTAGATGTGTTTCTGGACGAGGCCCGTCAGCAGGGGGACGACATCCTAAGTCGCATCCCTCCCCAGCTTCTCCCTGTCCTGCACAAGCGAGGTCCGGACGGACGGGAGAACATTTTTGGCCTTCCCATGCAGGTGATGGTAAGCGGACTGTATTACAACCGGGAAATTTTTCGCAAAGCGGGGCTCCCGCCACGTGCACCAAAAGACTGGGACGAACTTGCGGAGTTCGCCCGGAAAATCAACGCTCTCGGGAATCGGTGTTACGGACTCTCACTTCCCGCAGGTCCCTCGGCCGCGTTTCACCTGATGAACTTTATCCGCGCGGCCGGCGGCGATGCAGTCATGAAAGTGGATGCCGAGAACTGGCGGGCGGCTTTTAACTCTCCGGAGGCGGTGGAGGCCTACATGTTTTATTACCAACTCGTGGAAGGCGAGCGCACCGCCCATCGCAGTGCCCGTGCCCCAACTGCCGAAGAAATGCGTTCGATTGGGATGATCTTCCGCTATGTCGGCGACACAGTGCAGATTCATCCCGAACTGTGGGGATTCGGTGCCGTTCCGACCGGGCCGCGTGGCCTCGGAGGATCGGAGATCAACGCGAGCATTCTCACCATATTTTCCGGCATCCAAGACCCGGCAAGACGCGAGGCCGCCTGGAAATACATCCGCTTCGTCACCGGAGATGAGGCGAACCGCATTCGTGTCGCCACCCTGGTCGAACTCGGTCAAGCCGGTTTGTTGAACCCGATCATGCTCCGCAGGTTCGGATTTGAGGAACACCTCATCATGACCCAGCCCGGCTTGGAGGAACAGATTGCCACAGCCATGCAGACCGGAAAACCCGAGCCCTACGGTAAAAACTGCAATCTTATTTACCAGGAAATGACTTATCCACTGGATGAGATTTTGCTCAACGCCGATATCCGCAAGGACTGGAACGCCGGCGACCAAAAGACCGTGAGGGTCGAGATCCAGCGCATTCTCGACCGTGCGGTCGAGCGCACCAACGAGCGGATGATGGGCTTTGTGGATCCCGCAGCCATGAAATTTCGCCGGCAGGTGACTGGTGTTGTTGTCGCCGTCATCGCGCTCGCATTCCTCGGAGGTGTGATTTTTTTCGCCCGATCCTTCAAGCGTTCGGCCTCTACCGCCTCACCGCCAGTTTCCTCACGGTCCCTAATCCCGTGGCTCTGCCTGCTGCCAGCGATGCTCCTCATGCTCACGTGGGAATACATTCCTCTTCTGCGGGGCGCCATACTGGCCTTCCTCGACTACAAAATCCTGCTGCCCTCAACTTTTATCGGGCTGGATAATTTCGCGAACGTGCTTTTCAACGCAGGATTCTGGAGGTCGATGTTGGTGACCGCGTATTTCGCCGCCCTCAAACTCACCTTCGGCTTCGCGGCACCGATTCTGCTGGCCTATATTCTCCACCTGATTCCGCGTCAGAAGATGCTCTTCCGCACCCTGTATTATTTGCCCGCCGTTCTCAGCGGCACCGCGGTGTATTTTCTTTGGGGTGCGTTGTTCGATGGCGAGGGAGTCTTGAATCACATGCTGCGGGTCTTTGGATTTGAAGCCACCCGGGCGTGGACCCAGGACCCCGCCCTGGCCATGCTTTCCTGCGTGATCCCGGGAATCTGGGCGGCCACCGGTCCCGGCTGTTTGATCTATCTCGCGGCGCTGAAAACCATTCCCGAGGAGCAATTCGAAGCCGCTGAACTTGACGGTGCCGGCTTCTGGAGCAAAACCTGGAACGTCGTGTTTCCGGGACTGAAGGCCCTGATCATCATCAATTTCATCGGCGCGTTCGCCGCCGCGCTGCAGACGTCCTCGAACATTCTCATCATGACCGGAGGCGGACCAAACGGCGGCACCGAAGTCGTCGCGCTTCTGATTTTTTTTGAGGCATTTACCCGCTTAAACTTTGGCTCGGCCACCTCCATGTCCTGGATCCTGGGGAGCATGATGCTGGGGTTCACAATCCTCCAACTCCAGCGCCTGAGCCGCATGGAGTTCCGCACCGCAAAAGCCTGATCCGACGCCTATGTTTTTTTCACCTGTTGCCGAACGTTCCTGGAAAGTCCGGATGCTTTATCTAAGTTTCTATGGGATTTTGACTGTGGGTGCGCTGACCATGGTTTTTCCGTTTGTGATCATGCTGGCGGGTTCGGTCGAGCCGGGAACACGGTTCACCGATTCCCCACTTTTTCCAAAATACGTATTCCAGATTGAGCGCCTTTGGGACCGGTATCTCGAGGCGAAATACCATAACGAAAGCGAACTGCTGAGAATGGCCTGGGGAAATAGCGCTCTTGACCTCGGCGTTCCTCCTTCCTCTCCGGCAGACAGCGATGGCGTGGAACTCTGGAACGAGTTTCTGGCAAAGAATGACCTGCCGGAAATTTTGTTCTCGCCCGGTTTTTGCGCCGTCGGCCAGCGGGTACCCTATTACTACAACCGGGTTTTTCGGTCCTGGCTGCGTGAACGTTTCATCTCCATTGGGAAACTGAACCAGACGCTCGGTACAACCTTTCGATCCTTTCAAGTCATCGGACCACCCAATCTTTCTCTCGTCGGCGGAAGCCTCAACCGCACTCCGCTGGTTGAGCAATTTCTGGAATTTTCACGTACGGTTGTGCCCGCACGCAGGAAGTTCGCTTGGGATGCGGGCGGCTATTACCGGAGCGTCTTTCTGCCGCGGATCATCGGGGACAACATCGCCGACTTCAATGCGCGTTTCGGAACCAGTTTCAAGAGGTATGCCGAGGTGCCTTTCTCTGACACGGTTCCGGCCATCGCTTCCGATCCGTGGTTCACCTTCGTTTCCCAACTCATGCGTCCCGATTTCGTGGAACTCACAGCCGCAGGCGAGGCGCGGCTCCGAGAGAGCGGTCTTGGCAGGGCGGAGTTCATCCGCCGGAGCGCGACCCCGCCGGACCTTCGCGTGGCCACCGCTGATCGTCTGTTTGCAAACTGGGCCGCGGTGCGGCACGGAGTCACAGACGCCCGCATCCCTCAGCCTTCCCTCGACGCGGACGCCCTGAAACAGGACCGCTTCTTCTGGACCCGCGTTTTTCTGACGCAAAACTTTCTCCAAGTCAGCGACGAAATCTTCGTCCACGGACGCGCGATGGGTAATACTGTTGTCCTCGTTCTACTCAAGGTGCTCGGAGCCCTCTTCGTCAACCCGCTCGCCGCCTACGCCCTTTCCCGCTTCAAACTCCGGCTCACCTACGTCATTCTTTTCATTTTTTTGCTCACCATTGCGTTTCCGGCGGAGGTCACCATGATCCCCGTCTTTCTGCAATTGCGGGAAATGGGCATGCTTAACACTCTTTGGGCACTCATCCTGCCCGGCATGGCCAACGGATTTTCTATTTTTCTGCTCAAAGGATTTTTCGACAGCTTGCCTAAGGAACTCTACGAAGCTGCTGAATTGGATGGTGCCAGCGAGTGGCGAATGTTTTGGATCATTACCATGAACCTGTCCAAACCCATCCTCGCCGTCATCGCTTTGGGGGCATTCGTCTCCGCCTACGGTGCCTTCTTCTATGCCTTGATCGTCTGTCCAGACCCGAAGATGTGGACGATTATGGTCTATATCTATCAACTCCAGAACACAGCCGCCGCTCCGGTTGTTTACGCCTCGCTCATCATCACGGCGATCCCCATGCTGCTGATGTTCATCTTCTGCCAGAACATAATTTTGCGCGGTATTGTCGTGCCAAGTGAAAAATAAGAAACCGAGGGTTATGCGCGCCGAACGATATACAGCGAAAGTTTTGGCTTGGTTAGGAATTGTAAAATAATAATATTTACAATGTGTTAGAATTGATGAAACTCCCTTTTCATTGTGAAAAGCGAGACTCAGCTTCGGTGCCAATATAAACTTCTCAGCCCGGCCCTCGACGAGCGAGGGCGACGCATTTGGGCCGCAACCGAAGTTGCCTCCCTCGGGCGTGGCGGCATATCACTCGTCTCTCGATCAACAGGCATTTCCCGGCCGACCATCTATGCGGGAATCCGGGAGCTTGGTCGCAAGGGCAAACTTGCCGTTGGTCGGATTCGCCGGATCGGAGGTGGTCGCAAAAGTGTTCAGGTTCATCTTCCTGATATTACCCGCCAACTGGAAGAGTTGATCGAACCGATGGCCAAAGGTGATCCAATCTCACCTCTTCGCTGGACTTGCAAAAGCACGCGAAATCTAGCCGATGAGTTGGAGCGAATGGGTCTCCGGGTTAGCCATGCCACCGTGGCAACTCTTTTGCACGGAATGGGGTATAGCCTCCAGGGAAACCGGAAAGCCGAAGAGGGCCATCAACACCCTGACCGCAATGCGCAATTTGAGTTCATCAACTCCTTGGTCAAGGCGGAGATCAGGAAGGAAAACCCCGTGCTCTCGGTGGACACCAAAAAGAAGGAACTGGTGGGGAACTATAAGAATGCAGGGAGAAAATGGCATCAACAGGGTAAAGCCCCACGCGTCAACGGACATGACTTTCCCGATCCCTCTGTACCTCGGGCGTATCCCTATGGGGTTTACGATCTCGGACGCAATCTGGGTTGGGTGGTCGTCGGTACGGACCATGACACTGCTGCATTTGCGGTGGCTTCCATTCGCAGTTGGTGGAGGAAGGTCGGGAAAAAACATTACCCGAACGCCTCGAAGATTATCCTGACAGCGGATTCAGGCGGAAGCAATGGATCGAGGCTTCGACTTTGGAAGTGGGAATTGCAGCAATTGGCGGACGAGATCGGTCTCGGGATATGCGTCAGCCACTTCCCGCCTGGAACCAGCAAGTGGAACAAGATAGAGCATCGGTTGTTTTCCTTTATCAGCCAGAATTGGCGGGGAGAGCCGCTGCAATCCTATGAAACCATAGTCAACCTGATCTCATCAACAAAGACTCGAGAGGGCCTCCGTGTAGCGTGCCGGCTTGACTTTCGCTCTTATAAGACGGGAAGAGTAATCTCCGACGAACAGATGGCGGCGGTTAACCTTGTGCGCAATGAGTTCCACGGTGAATGGAACTACACGATCCACCCAAATAAATAGCAACCGACTGTAAATGTTATTATTTTACAGGTCCTTAC
>Ga0209702_10004564_pt1 | contig 19935 bp, 18 predicted proteins | sample FRY01_FD_187210 | JGI IMG/M metagenome (GOLD analysis project Ga0209702, IMG submission 187210) | Freshwater microbial communities from Lake Fryxell liftoff mats and glacier meltwater in Antarctica - FRY-01 (SPAdes) (version 2) | ecosystem: Environmental > Aquatic > Freshwater > Ice > Glacier...
TTCTTACAGTATTTTAGTAAAATTACAGACCCTATAAGTCATATAAACAGAATACATGACCTAAACACTATTCTACTCATCGGAGTTGTTGCTACTCTATGTGGAGCTGAAACATGGAAACAAATGGAAGAGTTTGCAATAGCTAAAGAAAAAGTTTTAGTAAGCTTTATGTCTTTAGCAAATGGTCTTTTTTCAGACGACACTATCAATAGAGTTTTTTCATCTATTGATCCAAAACAATTTGAAATATGTTTTGTTAATTGGGCAGCTTCATTTTCAGAATCATTTCAAAGTCAGGTAATTGCAATAGAAGGTAAAACAGTTCGAGGAGCAAAAATAGGAGGAGTAAAATCTCCTGTTCACATTGTAAGTGCTTGGGCTAATGAAAGCAACATAGTTGTAGGACAAGTAAAAGCTACTGATAAATCAATTGAAATAACCGCTATTACTGAACTTCTTGACATGCTTTTTATTGAAGGAGATATTATTACAATCGATGCTATGGTTACACAAACTGCAATTGCTGAAAAAATTATTGATAATGGAGCGAACTATATTCTTTCAGTAAAAGAAAATCAAAAGAACCTTTTAGAAGAAATACAAGATGAATTTTTATTTGGTAAAAACATAAAAACTTTTGAACATTTAGACATAGGTCATGGATGTATCGAAACTCGTAAATCTAGCGTAATAACTGATTTTATATTCATTAAAAATCCTGATGAAAAATGGAAAAATCTTAACCAGGTAATTAAAATTGAAAGTATTAGAGAATTTAAAAATAGTGATAGAAAGCCTGAAAATGCTACGCAATATTACATTACAAGTTTGGACTGTAACCCCGATAAACTACTTCATTGCATTCGTTCACACTGGGGAGTTGAGAATAAGATCCATTGGATCTTAGATGTTCAATTCAATGAAGATCAATCCAGAAAAAGAAAAGAAAACGCAGCTCAGAACTACTCAACTGTTCTTAAAATAGCATTAAACCTATTAAAAAATGAAAAGACAGTTAAGCAAGGAATTAAGGGTAAAAGATTAAAAGCAGGTTGGGACAATGAATATTTACTAAAATTGTTAAATAGTACAAAAGTATGAGTTTGCCCTTTAATTGCAATGGCTGGAGTTTCCATTTGGTTTTTTATTTCCAATAAAAACAAATTGAATATATTACTTTTTATACTTGCAATCGTATTTACATCACTTTCACCAACAGATCTATTCCCACGTTTTATACGAAATGAATGGTTGGAACCGTATACAATTAAAGCCCTACCATGTATTTTTATTTGGTTTAAAGTGATCTATGATTTAATGAAATTGAAAGAGAGTGATAAAGGGCTAGATCGAGTAGTTTGAGCAACCTTTTTAATTCTTACGCTTTCAAAATAAACAGACACGATTTTTGAGGAACGTCATGTATCTAAATTTTGGCACTTTCACATAAAGATACAGCGTATGTTAAAATCAATAACAGGATATGGCAAATAAGCCTACTATAGCACTTGGACTAATTCATTTCAATTGGGCAATTGGAGGGAAATTTGGAGATGAAAATTCATTACCGACTAAAGAAAATGGAGATAGGGTTTTAAATACACAAAACAATTAAATATCAAATATTTAATTATCAAATAGTTATATCAAATTTACGCAACTTATAATAAGTTTACAAAGTGTTTTTTTATTTAAAAATGCAACTTTTTGATCTTTTTTAATTATTTTAGGCGCGGTTCATATACCAAACAAATGTTTGAAGAAGTATATATGAAATAGATGAAGCTTATTGAACTAATTTATATAAGTGTTTAGTATTGAAACACTTTAAAACCGGATACTATTGAAAAAAGAAGCAAATCATTCTGTCAGAAAAGCATTACTACTTCCCGTATTAATTTTGTTTTCATCGTTTCTTTCTGCTCAAGTTATAGCTGTTGGAGGTAATGCCCTTTATAATTTTCAAACAGAAAGTATAGGAGGAGGTGTTAGAGCGAGTATTTATCCTAATAATAGAATAAGTATCGCACCACAATTTTCCTATTTCTTTTCATTCAATAAAGTACATGAATACTATTTAGGAATAGCTGGTGAATATAAGTTTATACAGAGAGACAGAATCAATGTATATGCGATAATCCACGGCGGATACAATTCTTGGTTGAATTATGATGCATCCAATTTAAAAACGGCTAGTCCCAATAATTTCGATTTTGAAGGAGGAGTCGGAATATCTGGAACTCGATGTTTGAGACCCTTCTTGGAATACCGCTACAATGTTCGCCACTTCGAAACCAATATACAATTCGGCATACTGTATGTTTTTGGATGTCGGAAAAATAAATCAGTTGGACATTGTGACGCTTATGGGTGAAATGGAAACCCTCATTCAATTTTTAATAACTAATAATTGGTATAACTTAAAACAACCAAAACTATGAAAAAGAATCATTTTACGCTTGGGAAAATAATCGTATTAGCTTTACCTATTTTTCTCTTCATTAATTGCTCAAAAAAAAGGATCGAGCCAAAAATTGAGCCAAAAGAAAAAACATTAAACACCTACGCATCAGTCAATACATACCTAGATTCTAAAAAGGTACAAGAACAAGAATTCATAATTGACAGTTTGGGTACGGGACCAATTACAGGAAATCAAGGAACAAAAATCTGGAACGGAAAGCAGTGTTTAATGTTTCCTAATGGAGACAGTGTAACTTGGCCTTACACTGTGAAATTGGTTGAATTATACACACCGAAAGACATGATCTATTATCAAATACCTACTATGTCTTCAGGCGAAATAATGAAAACAAAAGGAGAGATTCGCTTACGTGCTTTTAAAAATGGAACAGAACTTCTTTTGAAACCACAACCTTGTATGGCTCAAATTGAAATGCCTTCCACTACTCCAGAAAACGACATGCATGTTTTCAATGGCAGCGACTGGTTAGAAGAAAGTCCTATCAATGCGTTTACAACTTTAACGAATGGTCACGCAGCTAATATCCACACCTTAGGATGGATTAACTGCGGTGTTAAAGCAGGAAGTTCTACTAACGCAAGTTTAAGCTTCACTTCTTCTACCGATGATTTAACCAATGTAGGGAAGTTCATTTACTTTCCTTTAACAAAAACGGTGATGCAACTAAACTCATTGACTTCTCAAAACATCCCAATTGGTTCATCTGTTAAAATCATTTTTATTGCAGTGAATAGTAGTGGGAGTTTATTTCATTTTTACCAAGACCTAACAGTTACAAGTACAACTTCAGTTGATGTGACAATGACAGCAATTTCAGATGCAGATTTAACAACAAAATTAGACAATCTATAAAAGAGACTTTTGTATTCTATTTAGAGGTATTATATTGCTCTACTTTTTAGATTTTTATGTTATTAGGACTTTGAATATTCAAGGTCCTTTTTTTTTGTCACTTAGTACAACCGATTACAACTCAAAAAAAAAAGGCTGCTCAAATTTAATTTGAGCAGCCTTTTTTTTATTAAAAACAATACTATTTCTTACAAATCAATATTTGCATATTTTGCATTTTTCTCAATAAACTCACGTCTTGGCGGAACATCGTCACCCATTAACATTGAGAATATTTGATCACATTCTGCTGCATTTTCAATTGTTACTTGACGCAAAGTACGGAATTCTGGGTTCATTGTAGTATCCCATAATTGCTCCGCATTCATCTCTCCAAGACCTTTATATCTTTGGATATGCACTGAAGACTCTGTACCAGCACCTTTGAATTCTTGAATCAATTGGTCCCTTTGAAGATCATTCCAAGCGTAATTTTGTTTAGAACCTTTTTTAACAAGGTACAATGGCGGAGTAGCGATGTAGATATATCCATTTTCAATCATCTCTTTCATGAAACGGAAAAAGAAAGTCAAAATTAATGTTTCGATATGCGATCCATCTACATCGGCATCACACATGATAATTACTTTGTGGTAACGTAATTTCTCAAGGTTCAATGCTTTTGAATCTTCATCAGTCCCAATACGAACTCCTAAAGCAGTGTAAATATTTTTAATCTCTTCGTTTTCGAAGATTTTATGGTGCATTGCTTTTTCAACATTCAAAATCTTACCTCTTAAAGGCATGATTGCTTGAAACATACGGTCACGACCTTGTTTTGCCGTTCCACCCGCAGAATCCCCTTCGACGAAATAAATTTCACACAAAGCAGGATCTTTTTCAGAACAATCTGATAATTTCCCTGGCAATCCACTTCCAGTTAAAACGTTTTTACGTTGAACCATTTCACGAGCCTTTCGAGCAGCGTGACGAGCACGAGCAGCAAGAATTACTTTTTCAACAATTAAACGAGCTTCAGAAGGATGTTCTTCTAAATAAATAGTTAGCATTTCAGAAACCGCCTGACTAACAGGAGCTGTAACTTCTCTATTCCCTAATTTTGTTTTTGTTTGACCTTCAAATTGTGGTTCAGCAACTTTAATTGAAACTACAGCAGTCAATCCTTCACGGAAATCATCTCCATCAATTTCAATTTTCTCTCTTGCCAACATACCTGAGTCTGTTGCGTATTTTTTCAACGTACTTGTTAAACCACGTCTAAATCCTGAAAGGTGCGTTCCTCCTTCGTGGGTGTTAATGTTATTCACATAAGCATGAATATTTTCAGTATAAGAATTGTTATACGTTAACGCAACTTCAACTGGAATACCATCTCTCTCTCCTTCAAAATAAATTACATCAGAAATAATAGACTCTCTATTTCTATCTAAATATTGAGCAAATTCTCTCAAACCACCTTCAGAATGAAACATAGTTGTCATTGGCTTCCCAAGATCATCTACATTTCTTAAATCTGTCAACGAAATATGAATTCCTTTGTTCAAAAATGCCAATTCACGCATACGAGCAGCAAGAGTGTCGTAATTGTAGATTGTATCATCAAAAATAGTTGCATCTGGCTTAAAAGTAACATAGGTTCCTGTCAAATCAGAAACACCAATTTCTTTCACATCGTATAAAGGTTTACCAATACTATATTCTTGTTGGAAAATTTTCCCTTCACGATGAACAATCGCAGACAAGTGAATAGATAAAGCGTTTACACATGAAACCCCAACACCGTGTAAACCTCCAGATACTTTGTACGTATCTTTATCAAATTTACCTCCGGCATGAAGTACAGTCATAACTATCTCAAGTGATGACTTTTTCTCTTTTGAATGCATTCCTGTAGGGATACCCCTTCCGTTATCTTTTACTGTAATAGATTCATCTTCATTGATAAAAACATCAATTGTATCACAATGACCTCCCATTGCTTCATCGATGGAGTTATCTACAACTTCATACACCAAATGGTGTAATCCTTTGACTCCTACATCCCCAATATACATTGCTGGACGTTTACGAACTGCTTCTAATCCTTCTAGGATTTGGATATTATCCGCTGAATAATCTTGATTCTTTAATTCTTCACTCATAAATGTCTCCCTTTGGAAATAATACTTGATGAACCCACAAAAATAGTCAATGAAAGACAGAATTCATAGTGAATAAACTGAAAACAAAATGTGATTTATCAACAGTCTATCAACCATTTTTAACACACATAAAAATCAAACAGAATCAAACAGAAATAGATTCAAATGAAAGAAATCAATACTTCTATACTGAAAACTTTAGAAAAAAATAATTTTTGGGTTCCCTTTAAAAAGTAACTTTACTTCCTGAAAATAATTTTGAACATCACAATGAAAATGAAGCAACTATTTTTATTTACTCTAATAACAATCAGTACAGTAACATCAAATACAACTTTCGCTCAATTCTCTGAAGAAGAAAACGAGATGATGGAAGTGGTAAAGCTGAATGGTGCCTACATTCCAAGTTCAGCTTTTCTAGATACTTCTGTTATTAAAAAAATGAAATTAGCAAACAGTACAAGTTGGAGACATTTATGGGTGGAAAATGCTGATACAGCAAAAAAAATAAAACAATTTTACGATATTCGTTTGAAATTTGATTCTAAAAAAGAAGCTGAAAAATTTCATAAAAAATTCTTACTTCTAAACTCAGAACATGCTGAAAAAATTAAAATACATGGTATTAAATCTGAAGGAACAAGCTTATTCTCAGTTTACAAAGGTGGAAAAGAGTATGCTGAAATGATGGATCCTTATGGTTATCAAATAATTTGCTTTTTATATGTAATTGATGATTATTACATTAAACAATACATTACTTGTAAAAAGGAATTTACACCCAGTGATTTTCAAAACTTCATAGATTCTACTATTTCAAGAATCCATAAAGACAAAAAATAAAATTTCTCTTAGAAATTAATCATCCAATAAACAACAAATAAAAGAATCAACCCGTAGATAATAATTAAATTCCTGTTTTCATTTTTAGGTGACTCTACTTTTTCCTTCATCACTTCAACCACCTTTCGATTTTTTTCGTGAGCATCTGTAAAAGTTCTAGGTTCTTTTTTAGGAAGTACTTTGTTTTGAGCCGTTTCTTTTATTGAACTCGTTGGATCTTGTAAAATATTTTCCCATTGAAGTTTATATCCGCTACCTAAAAACACCTCATCCTTAGGGTTTAACATTATAAAACCTGTTAACTTTCTACCGTTTACAAAAGTTCCATTTAAAGAATTAAGATCTGTCATAAACACATTTCCTTCAATATCTTGAAACAATTCTAAATGATAATCTGAAATAAATGGAATATTTAAAATAACATTGTTATCCAATGCTTTTCCTATTTTCAATAATAACGGTTCATTCATTTTTCTAAAATAAAATCCAAACTTACTACAATCCTACTAATTTAAGAATCATTCAATTCAAAATTACTTGAATTGAACGCTTCTTTTTATAATTTCTATTTCTTTAAATACGTATCAAACCATTGATTTTGCTCCCACAAAACATGCAAAATACTTTCTTTTGCTGAATATCCGTGACTTTCTTTTGGTAAAATAACTAAACGAGCTGGATTACCCATTCCTTTTAACGCATTAAAATAACGCTCACTTTGTAAAGTAAATGTTCCTGGATTATTATCCGCTTCACCATGAATCAATAACAAAGGTGTTTTCATTTTATCTGCTGTCATAAATGCAGACATTGTGTTATACACTTCCGGAACATCCCAATAACTTCTTTCTTCACTTTGAAAACCAAAAGGAGTCAATGTTCTATTATAAGCGCCACTTCTAGCAACCCCACAAGCAAATAAATTTGAATGTGTCAATAAATTTGCCGTCATAAACGCACCATACGAATGTCCACCAACCGCTACTCTTGTTCTGTCTATATATCCTAAAGAATCTACCGCATCAATTGCCGCTTTAGCATTCGAAACTAATTGAGGAATAAAACTATCATTTGGCTCTGTTTTCCCTTCTCCTAAAATTGGAAATGCAGCATCGTCTAAAACAACATATCCACGTGTAACCCAATATACTGGAGAACCATAGTAAGGAAAAGTAAACTCATTTGAATTTTGAGTGTTTTGTCCAGCACTATTTTTATCTTTAAATTCTTGAGGATATGCCCACATAATCATTGGCATCTTCTGTTTAGAAGCCTTATCATACCCTAAAGGTAAATACAACGTCCCTGTTAACTCAACGCCATCTGCACGTTTGTATTTAATAACTTCTTTAGAAACACTTTCAATACTTTTAAATGGATTGACAAAATCTGTAATTTGAACCAAAGGAGACTTTTTACTCGTAATTGTACGAACAAAATAATTTGGATATTCAGTTGGTGATTCAATTCTTACTAAAACCTCCCCTTTTTTTATATTTGAATACTCAATAATACTTTCCTTTTTAGTAGTCAACGTTGAACTATACAATCGTTTTTTCTTTCCTGTAATTAAATTCATTTTATCAACGAATGGAAATTGGCCTTTATCCGTAAACCCTTCACCTAAAAGGTAAGCGTCTTGTAAACTCAACGTTAGAACGTATCTTCCATATTGATTTTTATTCATTTCAAAACTTCCTGGATCACTATATTTATCTTGAGAATTTCTATCAAAAATAACTCTTGAAGCAATTGTAGCATTAGAAGGATCAAAAACATATGTTTTAGTATTTCTTGTATTCCACCAACCATCTACTAATACTGCAATGTTATTATTTCCCCAATAAATATCTTCAAAACGTTGAATAGATTTTACAAGCGATGTTGGCGAAGCAGAAAAAGGAGCTTCCCATTGAAAAACTTCATCTCTAAAGTCTACTTTTCTCTCTGGATCACCACCGTCTAAAGCTTCTACAAAGTATAAAGTTGAAGGTTTATCACTTCTCCAAGCTAATTCACGTTTCCCTAATCGAACAGCCATTGTCCCTTTAGGTAATACTTCTGAAAGAGCTACATTATTTACTTCTTTCACTAAATCACCCGATATACCATAAACTGTTGAAACAAACGCAAAACGATCATATTGAACTAGATAAGAAAACGGGAGTTGCATTTTTGTAGCAAGCACATAACTTCTATCTGGCGACATTGAAATTGTTGACCACATATCTTTTTCTTTCCAAAGTTTTTTAGAACCATCAAATTTCACTTCAAATAATTCAGAACTAATCAATGTCTCAAAATTTTGCTCATCCATTTTATTTTTCAATAAATCTTGGTACGTTCTGTTTTGAGCTTTTGATCCGTTACTATTGGTAATAGTTGGACCTGTAGGCATTGCTTTTGAAGTATTTATTAACTCTACTTTTTGTGAAGGCAACATTTTAACAACAATCGATTGACTATTTACAAACCAAGAATATGGGTTACCTAAATTAGCATTCAAATTCGCTTCTGTTATTTTATGTGCAATTGCATTAACTACATCAACTACCCAAAGCTCTACTCCTGTAGTAGTTGTATTTGTAAAAGCGATAGTTTTCTCATCAGGTGACCAAGTAATGTAAGCAATCTTAGGATTTGCAGGCAAATGTTTCACTTGAAGCATTTCTGTACTTTTAAATTTCCTAATTTTAAGATTAACAACATACGTTATTGTACTAGAAATATTAGTAACTGGATTGATTCTCAATCCCCCTAATTTCATTTCATCTTGTGATAAATCTTCTAAATTTTTATATGTATCTCTATAAGAAAATAGAATATAATCACGCTTACTATCCATTAAAACAGAAGGCGCTCTTTCATAATCTACCAATTCCATGATCTCTTGTGGAGGTTGCTGATAGCTTAAATTTTCTTGAGAAATTAAAGCACTTCCAATTAATAGAGATGTAATGACAGTAAAAAAAGTTATTTTCATACGTTTTTTTATTTTTTGCAGTAAATATAATTAGAATTTTAGAAGTTTTCAACCTCAAAACTCAAACCATCGTAGGACAAGAAGATATTAGGAGGCAGCAATTTTTCAATGTCTACATATTTCCCAAAAATATGTGAAATATGTGTCAAGTATGCTTTCTCAGGATTAATTTCTTTTATAAATTCTAAAGCTTGTTCCAAATTGAAATGAGAAATATGTTCACCTAACTGCAATGCATTTACAATCAAAATCTTAGTTCCTTTTATTTTTTCAATTTCTTCTTTCGAAATTATTTTAGCGTCCGTTATATAAGTGAAATTACCAAATCTAAATCCTAGTACTGGCATCACATAATGCATAATCTGAATTGGTTGAACTTCTATTCCTCCTGGAAGTGTAAATTTTTCAGAATTAATTCTATTCAAATTCACTTTGGGTATTCCCGGATATTTAGTACCTGAAAAAATATAATGAAACTCTCTTTTCAAAGCCTCTTCTACTCTTTCAGTACAAAAAACTTCCATATCCCTTGATTCTTTAAAATTAAACCCTCGAACATCATCCAAACCCGCAATATGATCTTTATGTTCATGAGTAAACAAAACAGCTCGTAATGATTTCACTTGATACAAGAGCATTTGTTGACGAAAATCTGGACCAGTATCAATTACATAATTTTGACCATTTTCAGTTAATAAAATAGAACTCCTCAATCTTTTATCACGAGAATCAGTAGACTGACACACCTCGCAATCACATGCAATCATTGGAACACCTTGAGACGTTCCTGACCCTAAGACAGTTACCTTCATAATATTCAATTTAAATCTTACTCATTTTCAACACTTTAAACAAAAAAACAATCCAACCGCTAATGATTAACAAACCTCCGATTGGAGTAATTGGACCTAAAAATTTCAATGAAATCGTTAAGATTGGCTGAAGAGATAGAAAATAAATTGAACAAGAAAAAAAGAGTACGCCCAGTAACCATAAAGTAAAAATAGGTTTTAAAGAGAATTTTAATTTCTCTTCGTTTAGTCCAATAATTAAAAATGAAAATCCCATATATATTTGGTAACGAATACCTGTTTCGAAAGAAGAAATCTTATCTGGATATTCTACTAAGACTTGTTTTAAGGCGTGAGCACCAAACGCGCCTAACACAACACCTAAAATTAGCAATATTGCACCAACAATTGTAAATTTTTTCGCCATCATTATTTGTTTTTATTTAAATTTAAAGTAAATTCCAATACGTCACTCCACCCCTTCCATTTACCATAATTACCGATAGTTTCATTGTGCCAAATGAATGAGAAATCTCCTCCAAAACGAGAAACTTCTCCATAAAGCTTCCAAATTATATTTTTACTTTCGTCAATACTCAACTTCAAGTATTCATTCAAAGTTCCATCCATGTAAACAAAAGGATGAATGATTAATTCGGAAATTTGATTCTTATTCAAATCAAACCAATAATAGGGGCGAGCAGTTCCATTTCTAAAACCAACTTGATCTGCAAACCCCATAGAGAAATCATCTTTAAATCCTAATGCAATTAAATTTGGATACGTCAATCCTACTTTTAATTTTAGAAAATGCTGTCTACTACATTCAATTTCAGTATCTAAAATATTTTTTAATCGCATTTTTTCCTCATTCAATTGAAATTCATAGGTATTTGACTTATAACTCGGATGCAATCCTACTATTGCCTTCTCCCCTATTCTACTGATTAATTGTTGGTGTCTACTATCAGAATAAGAAATATTCTTATCGTATTTAGCTAAATCACCCAACAACCAAAAAACATTCACTTCATATCCTCTATCAGCTATCGACTCTATGTATTCAAAAGTGTCATAAGGGTCTTTCATTTGAAGGCTCAATACCTTTCTGCGTTCTGTTAGTCGTTTTTTATTATTAGTCAACCTGTCCTTTGAAATAGAATACCATTTTCGAAAACCTTGTTTCCATTGATACGCAAACGTATTATCGATATCAAAAGTTGGTTTAATTTTAACCTTTTCAATCTTTAAATTATGTTTAAAATCAGTATGCTTTTCTAAAAAATAAATAAAGTCAATGGCCCATCTGTCGCACATAGCTTTATCCAACCATCCAAACTCATATTGTAAGCTATATTTTGCAGCGAATCTTCCATGATTATCTTCTCTGTAATTTGTATATTCTTCCATTCTTGAAAGAACATAAAAAACAGATGCAAGTGGATCTATAACTCTATTAAAAGATAAACACTCTTCCCTCTCAAATTTACTTTTCTCTATCCCGTAAACAAATACAGACTCATCAAACAAAACAACTGAAGGAATTAATTGTAAAATTCCTTTAAAAGTTTGTTCAGAATAATTTAATTTAGAATATGTAGAATTCACGAATGATAAAAAGTCATTATTTAATTTATAGTCCAATCCCCTTTCCTTAAAAACGAAATCTAAGGTGTAAATCAATCTTTCAGAAATTTGTTCTACATAAATCTCAATCATTACAAATGTTCTAGTATTTTTTCACAAATAAATTCAGCTGCTTTCCCATCACCATACAAAGAAGGGTAGGTGAAATGAGTTCTAGAACTTAAAATGGTATACGCATCAACAATTTTATCATAATTAGCATCTGTCAATAATGCATTTCCGTTATTTACAATTTCAACCCATTCTGTTTGAGGGCGAAGAATGATGCATGGTTTTTGAAAGAAATAAGCTTCTTTCTGAAGTCCACCACTATCTGTAACAATCAATTGAGCGTTTTTCTCTAATGCTATAATATCAATAAATCCAGCAGGATCAATAATCTTGAACGATTTATTCCCTTTTATTTCAGCGAACAAATCAACCGACAATTGACTTTTCATCTTACTTCTAGTTCGAGGATGAATTGGAAGTACGATTGCTAAATTGGTTGTTTTTTGAATATGAAGCAATGCTTTAAATATCCCTTCTAAGTTCTCAGCTATATCAGTATTTGAATCTCTGTGAATAGTTGACAATATATAGCGATTAGGTTCCACACCAATTTTCTTTAAAATGGTGGATTTTTCATCCGAAACAGATGAAAAATATAAACTATTGTCAAACATCACATCACCACAATGATATACTCTTGGAGAATTCACAGTTGCTTTATAAGTAGACTCTAAATCAAACCCTTCTCGTTTTAAATTAACAAAACCAGTAGTTGTTGGGGTAAATAACAAAGTTGACATGTGGTCGCACGCAATTCTATTCACCTCTTCAGGCATTGCTTTATTGAAACTTCTTAAACCTGCTTCAACATGAATAACAGGAATATGAATTTTAGCTGCCGCTAAAGATCCTGCAATTGTAGAATTTGTATCACCATAAACTAAAATAGCTGTTGGATTTTCTTTTATAAAAATTTCCTCCAAGCCTTCAATCATTTTTCCAGTTTGAGTACCATGAGAGCCACTACCTACATTTAAATTGTAATCAGGCAAAGGAATTCCCATTTCAGTAAAAAATATTTCAGACATATTTTCGTCGTAATGTTGTCCTGTGTGAACAATTACTTCTACTAATTCTTGAGAAAAATTTTCTTTAATCGCTCTGCTAATCGCTGATGATTTAATGATTTGAGGTCGAGCACCTACTATCGTAATTATTTTTTTCAATGTGCTATTTTAATTAATCATTATACAAAATACCTTCGTCGGCGAAGCTAAAGTAACCATTATCTGTGAAAATTAAATGATCCAATATAGGTAAATCAATCAATTTCCCAAAACTCAACAAATCTTTAGTAATTTTTTTATCATGTTCACTTGGGTAAAGAGCACCACTTGGATGATTATGACTAAGAACAATAGAACTTGCAGAATGATCTATTGCTAATTTGAAAATAATTTTACCGTCTACTATAGTTCCCGCAAGACCGCCTTTAGAAATTTGCTCATGACGAATAATTTCATTTGATCTATTCAAGAGAATTATATAACTTTCTTCGTGTTTCAAATCTTTATAAATTGGATCTAAATATTCATAAATCATTCTCGAACCTCTAATTTTAATTTTCTTAGGAGTGTCCGATTCTTTCCGCCTTCTTCCAAATTCTAATGCAGCAAGAATAGCTACTCCTTTCGCTTCTCCTACTCCTTTAAATTTCATTAAATCATTCAAAGTATTCTTTCCAAATAAAGACAAACTATTTGCTGTTTTAGAAAGCATTTCTTGCGCAAGTTCAACGGCAGATTTATTTCTCGAACCCGAACCGATAATAATTGCTAATAACTCAGCATCAGAAAGTGCATTTCTACCTTTTAAGATCATCTTTTCTCTCGGTTTATCATCCTCTGCCCACGATTTAATTGTTAAATTTTGATTCATACAGTTATACATTTCTCATTAAAGCTATAAATAAAATTGAGAATTAACATCATTTAACGAAATAAAATTCAATTTATTTTAAAACAAATAACATATTAATAATCAAGCACTTAAAAACAATATGTTAAATTAATTAAAATCAAAACTTTTTTAGTCAATGAAAACAATAACTATTTGTAACGGATATAACTATATTTGGAATATGCATCAATTACGTTTGTTTTTATTACCCATTTCATGGATTTATGGATTAATTACATTCATTCGCAATAAATTATTTGACGTTGGATTTTTTAAACAGTATTCAATTCCAAAAAAATCGATTTGTGTAGGGAATTTAGCAATTGGTGGCACAGGAAAATCCCCTCACGTTAACTATTTAGTAAACCTTTTAAAAGAATCAACCAAAATTACAATTCTAAGTCGTGGTTACGGAAGAAAAACCAGAAGTTTTATTTTAGCTGACAATCTATCTACTGGCAGTTCGATTGGTGACGAGCCCAAAATGTATTTCAACCGATTTAATCCATTCGTGCAAGTTGTAGTTTGCGAAAAAAGAGCGGAAGGAGTGAAAAAAATCAATAAAATACTACCTGATAATGAACTAATTATACTTGATGATGCATTTCAACACCGAGCGGTTAAAGCAGAAGTAAACTTACTTATAACTGACTTCGCGTCATTATTTTCTTCCGATTATGTTTTACCAGCTGGAAATTTACGAGAATGGAAAATTGGTAAAAACAGAGCAGATTACATTATCGTATCAAAATGCCCGAGTAAAATCACAGAAGAGGCTAAAAAAAACATTTCAAAACAATTAAAATTCAATAGCGCTAAAATATTTTTCTCAACCATTAAATATGGTGCCTTAATTCCTTTCACTTCAACCCTTGAAACAAACATTGAAACAATTTTATTGGTTACTGGAATTGCCAATCCAAAACCATTGATTCAGGAGCTTGAAAAAAAACACACACTTAAAACAGTAGAATTTCCAGACCATCACAATTATACTATTTCTGATATAGAAAGAATTCATCAAATTTTTGATACTTTTGCAGTAAAAAACAAAGCAATCGTAACAACAGAAAAGGATTTTATGCGTTTTTCTGAAATGATTGAAACAACAAAAATGAATAAGTATCCTTGGATATATCAATCCATTGAAATAGAAATAGATAGAAAAGATATTTTTAACAAAGAAATTAAAGAATATGTTAACACAATTTAAAGAATCCGTAGATTTTATTCAATCGAAAACTTCTGTACAACCTCAATTTGGAATTATTTTAGGTACAGGATTAGGAGGTTTAGTGAAAGAAATTAAAATCATTGACCAAATCGATTACAAAGACATTCCTAATTTCCCAGTTTCTACAGTAGAAAGTCACTCAGGGAAATTAATATTCGGAGAATTAGGTGGTAAAAAAGTTGTAGCAATGCAAGGAAGATTCCATTACTACGAAGGATACAATATGAAGGAAGTAACTTTCCCTGTGAGAGTTATGAAATTATTAGGTATTGAAAAATTATTTGTATCAAATGCTTCTGGAGGAGTTAATCCTGACTTTGAAGTTGGCGAAATAATGATTCAAAATGATCATATCAATTTATTTCCAGAACATCCGTTAGTAGGGAAAAATTTTGATGAATTAGGACCTCGTTTCCCAGATATGAGTGAGCCTTATGATCCTGAAATGATTCAATTGGCACAAACGATTGCAAAAGAAAATAATATTAAAGTTTCAGTTGGTACTTACCTTGGCTTAACAGGTCCAACCTTGGAAACACCAGCAGAATATGGTTATGTTAGAGCCATTGGAGCAGATGCAGTTGGAATGTCAACTGTGCCAGAAATTATCGTTGCACGCCACATGGACATTCCTTGTTTTGCAATTTCAATCATTACAGACTTAGGAGTTCCAGGTAAAATACACAAAGTGAGCTTAGCAGATGTAATAGCAGTTGCTACACGTCAAGAGCCTAAAATGACATTAATAATGAGTCAATTGATTTCACGTTTATAATACTATGAATCCAGAAATTAGAGAAAAATACGAGGTTGTTATTGGTTTAGAAGTGCATGCGCAAATGCTTACTAAAACCAAAGCTTATTCTAACGACATTAATGAATTTGGAGCAATCCCGAATACAAACATCAGTGTAATCTCTCTTGGTCACCCAGGAACTTTACCAATGATGAATAAAAAAACGGTTGAATACGCTATAAAACTTGGTTTAGCTTGTGGTTGCACAATCGCACGCGATCAGTACTTTGCGCGTAAAAACTATTTTTATCCCGATCTTCCAAAAGGATATCAAATCACGCAAGACAAAACACCAATATGCACAGGTGGTTCAGTGATTATTAAAACAGACAACGGAGAAGAAAAGTCAATCGGTTTGACTCGAATTCACATGGAAGAAGATGCTGGAAAAAGTATTCACGATGTAGATGTTTACGATACGTTAGTTGATTTAAATAGAGCTGGTGTACCACTAGTGGAAATCGTTTCTGAACCAGATATTCGAACTTCACAAGAAGCATATAACTATGTATCTGAAGTTAGAAAACTGGTTCGTTATTTAGATATTTGTGACGGAAACATGGAAGAAGGATCTCTACGTTGTGATGCAAATATTTCTGTAATGTTGAAAGGGGCTGCAGAATTCGGAACAAAAGTAGAGGTTAAGAATATGAACTCTATTCGTAACGTTCAACGTGCTATTGAATTTGAAATCATTCGACAAATTGAAGCAGTTGAAAAAGGCGAAATACTAACTATGGAAACTCGTTCTTTTGATGCTTTAAAAGGAATTACGATTTCTATGAGAACAAAAGAAGCAGCGAACGATTATAGATATTTCCCTGAGCCAGATTTACAACCTTTATTTGTAGATCAAAAACAGATTGACATCATTCACGCTGAGATGCCTGCATTACCCAGAGATTTATTTATTAAATACACAAAGGAATTAGGATTATCTGATTACGACGCGTTTATATTAACAGATACAAAATCGATTGCTTTATTTTTTGAAGAATTAATTCAGCAAACTAAAAATTATAAATCTGCTGCCAATTGGGTAATGGGAGATATTAAATCGTATTTAAATCAAAACGGTTTAGAGATTGAGCAATTCCCAATATCCACAAGTCAGATAGCAGCTCTTATCGCAATTATTGATGAAGGTAAAATTTCTTCAACTGTGGCTTCTCAAAAAATATTTCCAGAATTAATCAATAATCCTTCAAAAAATCCGTTAAAGATTGCTGAAGAATTAAATTTAATTCAAGAATCAGATGAGAGTTACATTTTGAGTTACATTCAACAAGTTATCGATCAAAATCCAGCTGAAATTGCTCGTTATAAGAATGGTGAAAAACAATTAACAGGATTCTTAATGGGACAATTAATGAAAATCTCAAAAGGAAAAGCAGATCCAAAAGCATCTAATCAACTAATGAGAAATCAATTAGATAAACTTTAATTCAAGAACGTATGAAATCACTATTTATTTATAGCTTATTGTTTCTTTCATTATTCTCGTGCGGAGAAGATAAAACTACGGTAGAAGACGATCCAAAAACAACTATAGTTGAAAACTTCAGACTAAGTGGGACAATTGAAGGTGCTTCAAATCTAACGCTTCACCTTGAAGCAATGAGTCAACAAGGAACTATAAATGTAGCTGAATGTCAAGTAGATAGTAATGGAGATTTTGATATGATTGGAAACATTCCAGCAATGGGCGTGTATCAATTAAGATTGGGTGCAGACCAAGAGAAAATTATAACACTTCCTCTTTCACCAAAAGATGTTTCTTCATTGACTACATCTTTAAAGGATTTTCAAATCAATCCTGTTTTTAAAGGAGCTGAATGGTCTGAAGGTTTAACTGAATACATGAAGTTATTTTCTGAGTTTGCTTCTCAACAACAATCATTAGCCGCTTTACAAGGTAAAGTTTCTGAAGATGAATTAATGGCTAAATATATTTCATTAAGAAAACCAATTGATAGCTTTTGTAAAGATGAAATCAATAAAGATGCAGACAATCCTTTGAATTTTTTATTGACTTCTTTTTTAACACCTAATATGGGCTTCAAAGATTGGGACAAGGACAACTTAACTACTTTGAAGAAAATGGGAGCAGCTTATACAAAAAGATTCAAAGACTCTCCAATTGCTTCAAATATGGCGCAACAAATCGTTCAAATTGAAGAAAGTTACAATCAATTTTTGACCGTTAATTCAAAGAACAGGATTGCACCAGAAATTGCGTTAAAGAATCCAGAAGGAAAAGAAATAAAACTTTCATCTTTAAGAGGGCAATATGTATTAATTGATTTTTGGGCTTCTTGGTGCGGACCGTGTAGAAAAGAATTGCCTAATGTTGTTAGATTATTCAATAAATACAAATCAAAAGGATTCACCGTCTATTCCGTTTCTTTAGATAAAGATATATCAGCTTGGGAAAAAGCAATACAAGACGATCAATTATCGTGGCCAAATCATGTAAGTGATTTATTAGGATGGGATTCTGAAATGCCCACTTTATATGGTTTTCAAGGAATTCCTCACACAGTTTTAATAGATAAAGAAGGGAGAATAATTGATTCTGGACTTCGAGGAGAAAGTTTGGAACAAAAATTGAATGAACTTTTCAAAAATAAATAAATATGCGACAACTATTCTTTTTTAGTACTTTTTTGGTTTCTTTTTTTGGTTTTAATCAAAAGGAGATTAATGTTACGGTTTCAGGAAACATCTTCAATACGAAAGAAGATACCGTTAAAATTTCACAATTCTATGGCACTCATTATGTTGATTTAGTCAAAGCTCCTTTGTCTAAAAATGGTGATTTCACGTTAAAAGGAAGTTTAAAAAATCCTGATTACTATGTTTTAAGACTTGGTAATACTCATATAAACATCATCTTAAGAGATAATAGTTCAATTAAAATATTTGGTGACGGAAAGAATATTTTTGCTTTTAGTAACATCATTGGTTCAGACGAAAGTTCAAACATGAATGAATTTATTAAGGTTCTTTCTAATTGGAATATGAAACAAGATTCAGCAAGAACCTTTTTGAAACTTCATCCAGAACAACAACAAGAAATTAATAATTCAATGCAAATAGAGTACACCAACTTTAATGTTAACAGACAAAACTTCATAGCGAACAATCCAAATTCAGCGGCTTTAATGCCAATTCTTTCAGCAATCGATCCTGAAAAAGAATTTGAAATATATGAATCAATCATCAATCAACTTGTTGCAGCATTTGGAGACTCACCTTCAGTGAAAGAATTAAGTAATCATTTCAATCAGGCGAAAGCGAAAAAAGAAGAAGGTAATTTTTTAGCGCCAGGAAAAATGGCTCCCGACTTTACAGAAAAAAGAATCGATGGAAAATCAATCAGTTTATCTGACTTAAAAGGTAAGGTTGTTTTATTAGATTTCTGGGCTTCTTGGTGTGGACCATGTAGAAAAGAAAATCCTAACGTTGTTGCACTATACAATAAATACAACAAAGATGGATTTACCGTAATGAGTGTTTCTATGGATCAAGACAAAGCTAAATGGGAAGCAGCCATCAATAATGATCATTTAATTTGGGAGAATCATGTAAGTGATTTAAAAGGATGGGCTTGTGCTGCTGGTAAAATATACCAGGTAACAGGAATACCATTTACTGTTTTAATTGACAAAGAAGGAAAAATTATTCAAACAAACCTTCGAGGTGAAGCTTTGGAAATTGAGTTACAACGAATTTTTAGTCATTAATAATGTCAGAATCAATTAAAAAACATATTTATTTTGCTTCTGATTTTCATTTAGGTGCTCCAACATATGAAAAAAGTTTAGAGCGTGAAAAACAAATCGTAGCATGGTTAAATTACATCCAACCTAAAGCAAAAGAAATTTTTTTAGTTGGGGATATTTTTGATTTCTGGTTTGAATACAAATATGCAATTCCAAAAGGTTTCGCTCGACTACAAGGCAAGCTTGCTGAATTAACGGATAACGGAATCCTGGTACATCTTTTTACAGGAAATCATGACATGTGGATTTTCGATTACCTTCCAAAAGAATTAGGTGTTCAAATTCACAGAAATCCAATTGAAAGAGTTTTCGGTACTAAAAAGTTCTATATTGCACATGGTGACGGTTTAGGACCTGGAGATCTCGGGTATAAATTCTTGAAAAAGATTTTCACGAACAAAATTTGTCAATGGGCATTTGCACGACTT
>Ga0209702_10004565_pt1 | contig 19935 bp, 25 predicted proteins | sample FRY01_FD_187210 | JGI IMG/M metagenome (GOLD analysis project Ga0209702, IMG submission 187210) | Freshwater microbial communities from Lake Fryxell liftoff mats and glacier meltwater in Antarctica - FRY-01 (SPAdes) (version 2) | ecosystem: Environmental > Aquatic > Freshwater > Ice > Glacier...
CCAAAACCAGCGTCTGTTTGACTTACGAATATATCTGAATCTTTAATTTTGTTTTTACCCCATTTAATTAAGTCGCTAGCCAATGGATCTGGAACATCTATATGTGTTGACGAATAGTCATATTTTACATTTTGCATTTCGAAGAACTTTCGGAATTGATATCTCATAATGTATAAATGAAAAAAGCTCCGAAATTTCGGAGCTTTTTGCTGTAGTTAATTAATGTAATTCTACATCATTCTAAATCGTCAGCCCAGATATTTTCATAATCGTCGTCATCATCAGATTATATTGCTTTATTGTTACGCCAATGGTTCAAATAATTATTACTCCGAGGAATGTCGTTAGATTGTGGGTTACTTGCTTTTCAAGCTTTTAAATTATCAGCGTAGCTTTCTGGAGGCGTTGATGCTCGTGTCGGTGGAATTTTTTGATCATTGTCATCATCAATCATCTGTACTTCTTGATCATCGTCATCATCGTCATCATCAATCTGTATGTCTTGATCATCGTCCCAATCTAAATAATCACTATCTGGTGGAGCCTGTGGTGGAGCCTGTGGTGGAGCCTGTGGTGGAGCCTGTGGTGGAGCCTGTGGTGGAGCCTGTGGTGGAGCCTGTGGTGGAGCCTGTGGTCCAAAAGCTGCATTTTGATCAAATTTTCCTTCGTCTTGTTGGATTTTAAGCTTTTCTGCGTAAGCATTTACTTTGTCCACAAATCCTTTGGCTAATTGATATCCTACAGAGTCTCTATTATTTTTGTATTTTTCTACCACTCCAGACATAGAGTCATTAAATGATTTTTTTATAGACTTCATTGCTTCCCCAACTTTAGCTTGTGAGTTTGCACTTAATGGTGGTCGTGGTGGTCGTGGTGCTTGAGGAGGAGATTGTGGTGTTTGAGGAGGAGATTGTGGTGTTTGAGGAGGAGATTGTGGTGTTTGAGGAGGAGATTGTGGTGTTTGAGGAGGAGATTGTCGTGTTGCACCGGGTTGTCCAGCTTGTTGTGGATTAAAGAAATTTCCAGCGTTTTTACCAAGTTGTGATCCAGCAAAACCTTGAGCCGCTCCCATAGCAGCCCCTCCAAGAGCTTGACCTGCGGCACCAACAGCTTGACCTGTAGGAGAATTTTTAACTCCATTCCACAAACCGCCCCAATCCCAAGAGCCGGGATTCCATCCTTCAATCAACTCTTGTTCGTTACAAGCTCCGCCATTAATAAAGAACGGTAGTCCATGTTCGATCCAGAATTGATCAAAAGTCATGCCAGATTCAATTATTGCTAAACACAGACGATCGTATTTTTGACCGAATTCAACAATTTCACGATCTTCTCTAAAGTTGTTAAAAGATTTGTACATGATTTCTCCATTTAATTTTCATTATCTATGATTTAATTTATCAATCTTGAAAAAGTTGATCTTTTGAATTCTCTTTTATTTTTGATGATTTGGTTTCAATTTCATCAATTTTAGATTGTTCTTTGTCGATCATTCCGTTTAGTTGATTTAAACTTTTTTGACAAGCTTCTAAACTCATAGCACCGAGTGGCACTCCTGATTGAACATTTCCCCACCAATTTTGAAATTGAGATTCAGAAGTTTTTATTTTTTGCATTTGCTCTTGTGAAACTTCATCAATTTTACGAATTGCTTTTCGAATATCTCTAGTTGCTTCAATAATCTTTTGGTTGTTTGGCATTGAAGATAAAGCTGATTCTAAAGCTTGTGATAAAAGAGATTTTGTCTTGTCTAGTTGTTTTGATTTTTTGCTCATGTGTTTCCTTTTGATGTTGATGAATTCTTTATTTTAGTGTTGTACCAACCAAATGAAAAACAAAATTGCCCAGCCAAATTCACGAATCAACTTATCATTGAATCTTGCATATTCAGATATTGAAGAAGGATTGATATTAAATCCGTCTTTAAGAAGATCGAAATCATCTGGGTCGATCCATTCATCTGGCGTAGCTTTAGCGAGTTCTCTCTTAATTTCATCATATATTTCTGCTTTGAACTTTTCTTTATACTCTTCTTCTGATTCTCCCGAACCAATTGGGAGTTGACGCATTCTGGCATCTCTGGCATACAATGCTAAACAAAGTGCCATAATTGCATCATCATGGAAACCTTTAGTTGCTTCAGCCCTTTTTGTCTGAGTGTTCCAAATGAATCCTTTTAGCTCTTTAACAAATCTACGACTACGAATAGCAATGCTTTCATTAATAAGTCTGGTTTGCATTGTTTCCAAGAATTTTGGTCGAGTGCTTCTACTTGTTTTTATTCCAACAGACAATGTTTTGCTATTTCCGCCTTGAGAACATTCAAACAGATTTTCATAGAAGAAATCGTGTTGAAGTTTGTCAAGAACTGTAAGACCAGCACTTTGAGATTCAACAATTATAAGAGCATTGTTATACATTCTGCCAATCATCGCTACAACTTGTGAAAAGTTGTGCGGAGGACATATGTTGCTATAGAATTCAGCAACTTGTTCACAAGTCACTGCATCGATTACTTCAAAACAACTATTGTCATTTTCTTCATCCATGCCTTCAGCGGCATCAACTCCAATTATGTATTCTCTGCCATCTATTGGCTCTCTCCAAATATGCAAAGCACCACGTTCCCATGTGTCAACGTCTGTAACTCTGTTTTCTCTTGCTTCATAATGATTGTTCCATTGCGGGAACAACATTTTTATTGGTTGAATTTCTTTAGCGATGAGATCCAAATTATTGATAATTGAATTTGGAATAAATGATTCACCAGATCCAAGAAAGTCACGAAGAACTTCTTGTCGCCAACCTTTTTCTCCAAGCTGTGCTCTTGTGGCTTTTACCCAATCTTCATCATCATAATCTGGGTGATCCCAATAATCTAATTCGATAATGTGAAAGTCATTTTGGTTCTTCTCTGCTCCAGCAAATATGTCATAATACCAGTTGCCAACACCATTAACTGTAGAAATACAAATACAGTGTCCACCGGTACTTATAGTTGGAAACATAGCTTTCCAATATTTGTCCATATTTGGAATAAACGCAGCTTCGTCAAGAATAAGATATGTGATAGATCGTCCACGAGCAGCTTCTGGTGTATAGAAGAATAATTTACATCCTGTATCTGAGAATAGCTTCTGATGGTCGTTATTTTTTTCCATTTCTGGCTTCATCCAAATTGGCAATTCGATTAACGCTCTTTTGACAATTTCGCCAGAAGCGATAGCTTCACGGTCAGACTTAGATAAAACCATGATTGTTTCATCTAACTTAAACAAACATCTCCATAAAGACCAAATTACAGTAACTGTAGTCAAACCACCTTGACGAAACTTGGACAATATGTTAAATCTATTATTCTCGTATTCTTGAATACAACGTCTTTGATATTTGTACATAACAAATGGCAACAATCCACGTTTAGGATGGGTAATTTTTACATACTTATGACACCAATATGTAAAAGACATTGCACACTTAACAAGTTCTTTTTGTTGTACTTCTGCTGGATATGCTTCGATGTCCTCAAACGGCTCCATCGGGTCAATATCAAGTTCGAATTTGTTGAATGAATAGTATTTCTTATCATATTCACGATCATAAAACTCTTTTAGAGTACGATATCGTTTCTTCCATTCAAAATCTATGTCTTCACGCATTTAAGATTTACCCCCTCTACTGTTTACCTACAGTAGTTATTAGGAAGAATTCAATTTTTTAAATTACTATGAAAGGACTCAATAAAAATTAGACATTTATTGTTAGTTTTATTGACTGTAAGTATAATTTCAAGAACTTCCATACACGCACGACCATGGGCATCCAGAAATGCCATTTCACAATTATCATCAACACGAGGAGAAACATGAAAAATAATCAACTGATATCTTTCTTGCAGAAAGATTTAGAAAATGAAAGAATGCACTGTTTGTTTTATCAACAGGCAGCAGCTACAGTTAGAGGACTTCATAGAGAAGAATTCCGAGAATTATTCTTAAAGGAAGCTGAAAGTGAACTTCATCACATTGATGAGTTTGCTACACTTATTGTACATCTTGGCGGAGTCCCAGATGTAAAAGTGGCAAGTCTTCCAAGTGACATGTCTCCATCTCCAGAGAATTTGTGTCGTCAGGCACATTTGATTGAGTCTTCTGTATCTGAAACTTACTCAAAGAGACTTGATGAAACAAATCAAGCAGGATGCGAATCTTCTTATGTCAATTTGTTTTATGAAGATCAATTGACAGATTCCAAAAAAGCTTCATTTGAGTTTAAACTTATGTGCGAAGGATAAAAATGACATTGAAAATTCCAGCAAAGGATAGGCGGATGCTTAATGAATGAAAATCATTGGCTGTTTCAAATGATTTGCCATAATGTATGAATTACAAATTTGGATTAGGAGATTCAATTGCCAACAGAACTTGAGTATAAAACAATGATTTCTTTAGAAATTGTTAATGATTTTGATCATCTGACTTTGCTTGAGATTTCAAAAAATTATTATGACATTAAGCAAGGATATTTGGACTCCGGCGATGGAATGACCACTAGAATTCGTTGTATAGACAATCAAAAATGGATTTTGACTTTCAAACAGAAAGTAGGAGATCGCATTATTGAGATTGAACAAGAATTAGATGATCGTGATGGTCAAGATTTATGGTCAATTTGCGTTAGAAAATTAAAGAAAAATCGTTATGTAATCGAAGATAATGGTATCAAATGGGAGCTTGATTTCTTCAAGAATGGGAACAATATTTACTTTGTTTTATTAGAAGTAGAATTGCCAGAAGGATCTAGTAGACCAAAAACAGTGCCAGACTTTATTAAAGAATATGTTCTTTATGAAGTGCCATTGACTGATTCTCAATTTTCGAATAGATTGTTGTCTGAAGTCGATTTCGCAACTGAAATTCACAAACAATATTTCTTTAAGAAGCATAAAATAAAATACTTGACGGAGACTTAAATGAAGAAGAAAAAAACTTACAATCTAGTGACACAAAAACCAGTTGCAAGGTTTTATTACAAAGGAAAGCACAGTCATCCTGTTCGCAGAACAGTCTTGATCATTGAAGATCGAGACAATATGATTGTCGGATATGAAATAAGAGAAGGTACAACAGTAAGAACTGTTGCAGAAACACTTGGCAATGTCAAGAGCTACCGAAAAGACAGAATCGCTAAATGGGGTGATTACAAACGTTTGAGAATGTCTTCAAAGACATTTATGAAAGATCCAAACGAGTCAACACTCGAAAGATCTGGAATTATGACAATGTTCACAGACGGAGCGTAATGCGTCATAACTGTTGTGCTGTCACAGCCCTTCGCATGATCATGCGAAGGGCTTAAAGTGGATTTAAAAATAAATATGGATATTTATAAAACAATAATGAATCATGGTTTTTTGATTTTCGAGTACAACGCAAAATTTGTACTCAACAAGATGCCAACGCCAACCAATCAAATGTCAATGTCTGGCGGACAAAATTGGGAGTTCAATTCTTTTGATGATGCGTTGGATACTGTCAAGAATATAATTAAATGGAAAGACCCATCAAATCTCACGCAGATAATATCATGGGAAGCAAGCATGATGTATCGTCACATTGGTCTTGGAGAAAAGTGTGTGGATCTTGGATATGTAGAGTCTACATCATTTGAAAAAGCTCTGTCAGAAGCTAGAAAATGTGCAGAGTTATATATTGCTAAGAATGATTTGGAGAAATCCATAAATGGATTTGACGTAAAGATTCGCCCATGTCGCAATCAGAAGTAACATACAGTAATTTCCTAACGTTTCAAAGACGAAAAACGCAAAGGTCGTGAGTGCGACTGAGTTAATGGCTTCTTTTGAAGGGACATCATCTCTTCAAATAGATCATTAATATCTAATTCATCGTCGTCTATAAAAAAATCAAGGCGTCCAATGGACGCCTTGATTTTGACTTCATAGGACGGAAAGTTGTACAACTTGTATTTTGTCCAAATTTTCCACCTACTTTTTACATTATAAAAAACATATATCCGAAGAATACTATTTGCGCCAATAGAATGACTGCAATCACAATGTTAACAGTCGAGTCGCCTTTTTTATTCTCTGCTACGTTGTTTTCAACTACTGATTGTGCTCTGAAAATTGGTTGAAAATTTTGTGGTGATTCTTCTCTTTGATGGATAGGCTCCATATTTTCCATCAAAGCAGAGACGCCAGCCACGACACTGTCTGCAACCATCTTTCCAATTTCTTCTTTTCGAATATAGTCTCCATCGACTATTTTCGCATGGTCTGCTATTCCGATTCTTTCAACGACTTTGAGTGGCACTTCAGATTCGGTTGAACGAACCTCAACATGTGCAACTTCTCCATCTTTAATTGTTTCATGTGTTTCTTTTGATACAACATTTCTGAATTCACGATGAATTCTTTTTTCTAGCTTTAGGGGACGCTTTTCTTCGGCGAAGATTTCAACTACTTCGTTGCCCTCTTCATCTACAGAAACGTGCCTTTCAGCATGGCGACCATCGTCAAGAGTCATTTTATTAACTCTAATTTCTTCGTGGTCGTCTGAGCAGCAGTGCTTTTTTGACATAATTCCCCTCCCGTTGGTAAAACCGAGATGATCAACTTGATCAACTTGATTCTTACTCGTATCTATGATTAAGAATTGTTTTTTTTAATCAATGTAGTTTCAGAAAAAGTTAATATGTTTTAAATTATTAAACGCCCCAACGCATTTTAAGACGGTTCCAAAAAGAAGCTTTTTTGCGATCTACTGCATCAGATAATTCTGCATATTCTTGATCTTTGATGTTTTTGTATTTTTCTTTCGCATTTTTGTATAGACGAAAAATTATTTCTTCCCATTCTGGGAATGGGCCATAAGCATTTAATTCTCCTGCGACTTCTCTGTAGACTTCATATCCTTTGTAATGAACTCTCAATATATGTTCATGACGCATGTATTGAATCTCAATATGGATTCCACGACTTAATCCATCAAAAACATATCCTAAAAAATTTGGATTTTCTTCATGTACAACTCCAGCCCCACTTTCATTGTGACCAATTTGATCACGCCAAGCTACAGGTCCATCTTGTCCGCTAACTGTTTGTTCATATTCTACATCAACAAAATCATCATATGGATTTTCCAAGTAATTTGTATCAACATATGTTCCGCCTTCTGACATAATCGGACTTCCCAATGCTCGAACAATAATGCCAATTTTACCTGATGGTCCCATCAAGTTTTTTTTAGTAGCTTCAATTGTTCTTCTCTCTCTGATAATTTTTTCTTTTTGCGACAAACTACTCATCTCATACCTCAAGTGTTAAGAATATATACAGTTGAAGGAACACTTAACCTTCGGGGGTAAAATGAAATTTATTGACAACGTCAAGAAGTTTTTTGGTTTTTTAAATTCAGAAGCCAAAGGAGCTATTGTGTTAAGAAGAAGACCGGGTGCTCCTCGTCCTCGTCCTCAACCACAAGAGAAACCTCGTTTAATTGTTACAGATAAACCAATTGAGTACATTCTTAATGATCCTGAAACACGAAATCTTATTTCATTTGTTCCAGTGCCAACGGTAGCACCAACTCCTAATTTTTCAGTTCAAAATTACAAAGGCGGCGGATTTCCTTTAGAAAGTTTCGAAGGACAGGCAGCGGGCGTCGTTGTAACATTATCTCATACAATTGAATTTCTTAACAAATATACTGATAAGCCTTGCAGAAAATGGGCAGCAACTTCGATACTTTCTGTGCTTCCAAGAGCAGGAAGTGATTTAAATGCGTATTACGATCGAAGACACCTGAAGTTCTTTTCTTTTACACATGAAAGAACGGGAACAATGCACACATGCGAGTCAGCAGATATTGTTTCACACGAACTTGGACATGCTGTTTTGGACTTCTATCGTCCAGATATGTGGAGTGCAGCATTTCTTGAAGTAGCTGCTTTTCATGAAGCATTTGGAGACTTTGTAGCGATGATGAAAAGTTTGTCTCATGACGAAGTATCATCTTATGCTTTATCTCAGACTGGTGGAGATTTTACAAAAGAAAATGTTGTATCAAATCTTGCAGAGCAAATGGGAAAGGTTATTTACAGTATTTCTGGACCAAATAGCGGAAAAAATCCAAATTGTTTGCGTTGTGCAATTAACAATTTTAAATATGTCAATCCGGGAACTCTTCCTGAAGATGCCCCAGATAATCAATTGGCTGCTGAATGTCATAGTTTTGCCAGAATATTTGTTGGCGCATTTTATGATATATTCGTAATGATTTACAATGATGTAAAATTTACTGGCGTTTCAGAAATTAAATCTGTTCATCAAGCTCGTGATACAATTTTAAGATACGTTATGAAGGCTATTCAATTTGCTCCTTTGAATGCAAACTTCTTTGAATCTATGTCAAGAACAATTTTATGGGCAGATGTTACATTAAATGACTGGAAATATCATGATCGAATTCAAAATATATTTTTTCATAGGAATATGTTGACTCCTCAAGTAAAAATGCTGTCTGCTCCATCTTGTAATAATGAAGATGGAATCGTAAGTATTCAAAGTTCCAAGTGTATCAAACTTGGAGATCACTTGATAAGAATTCAATCAGAGGTTGAAAATCCTTTATATGATGTAGAAGTTGAAATTCCACAAAGTCAGGCATATTTGTATGACAATGAAAAGAATTTTGTTGATAGCATAATGGTGTCTGAAGATGAATCTCTGAGCGGTGCTCAAGATATGATTTCATATTTATACAAAACAAAATCTGTAAGTGACGATCCAATGACTCCATTTGAAGTTAAAGAAGGAAAACTTGTAAGAACACATTTTATTTAAGGAGGAATTATGTGCTGTAGTAGAAATCTATCGACAGAAGCACCAGAATATAATAAGAGATCAAAGCCAGAAAGCAACAATGGATGTTGCAATGGCGGATTAGATAGTTGCGACTATCCATCTAAGGCTCGTAAAGGATCTCCTTTATGGGAGTGGGAACAAATTCATGGTCGTTTAATTGGAAAATTTACAGAAGAAACTGGTCCAGATGGAAGGATACGCACAATTTATGTAAAAATAATTTGCCCAGAAGTAAAAAAAAGAAAAAGCAAAGGCTGCTGTTCTTTAAGTTATCGTGCAATACGTTGATTTTTAGCATAGACACTAATCTTGATTTCTGTAATAATCTTTGAATGTCGCCTGCAAAAATGGTGGTAGCGTTCTATTAATATCACTGCCACCATTATGCTTTAATGGCATCAAGTTCTTACACCGTTAAGAGGAGGAATGAAAAATGACGAGACGATTAACCGAGAGTGACAGCCTCCCCGATTGGATGGAGGATGTTTATGGGTCGAGAGGTCCATCCAGTGTTGAGCTTTTCGACGATGAAGATGATTTAGAAACAGACATCGACGAGGAATACGGGGAAGACGAGGAAGACGAGGAAGACGACTTGGACGATGAAGACGATGACGACGATTGGGACGACGACGATGACGATGACGATGACGACGACGACGATGACGATGACGACGATGACGATGACGACAAAGACTTCAACTTCGGGGAAATTGACGACGAACTAGATGTTTTAGACGACGACGACGACGAAGACGAAGACGACGACGACGACGACAATGTTTTCGACGATAATTATTAGTCGCCATGATAAAAATAGTCGGTCTTACAAGCCGACTATTTTTATTTTCTTTTCATTCTTTTGCGATGTGCCGGATCAAGATACTTATCCGTTGGCGATTTTTCAAATTTTGGAGGATAATTTCCAATCTGAGGCAGTGCTCCGGCTGATCCTTTATTCGCCAAATACATTCTGGCTAAATCAAAAGGAGCCGAATCTGGACCCCCTCCGGGACCAGCTAAATTTTCTTGAATCCATAATTTGAATCTCATTATACTCTATATAGACTATGAGCAATTGGAACGGCATTCTTACAATCATAGAAATTGAACATAGAGATTCTAAAGGCAATCTTCTATGGAAAAAAAATAACATTAATAACATTCTCCATCAAGAAGGAGAAAGATTTTTGTTGATGGCAGCATTTACAGGCGGACAATCCAATACAATTATCCCAGAATATTATCACTTGGGACTTGATAACAGAAGTGTTGTTGAAGCCGATAATACTTTAGATAGTTTAATCGGAGAGCCTTCTTCTGGAGGCTATGAAAGACAATCTATCAGTTCTTCGGGAATTTTCTCAGTCAACTTAGAAGGCTCACATTATGTTGCCACAAGTCCAATTGTTGCATTCCGAGCTACGGTTGGTGACTGGGGACCAGTAACCAATTTATTTTTAACAACAACTAATGACGATACAGGAATATTAATTTCAACAGCTATTCTTGGCACTGCTGTATCTTTGTTGTCTGGAGACAATGTAACAATGAGAATTGGAATGCGTCTTAGAGACTGTTCTTAAATTAAACTTTTTGTCAATTCTTCAATTTCTACCATGTTGATAAAATGAATGACATTAATTGTTTCATTTTCAATTTTGTTGTGCTCTCTAAAACTAAGATGCTTAGAGCCTCCGTCAATTGTATCTAATAAATTATTTGAATTGACAGCTTTATCGCATTTTGAATAATGGTTTTTAAGATTGTCTGGATTATTCAAATTTAGATCTCTCCATTCTTCGTCTGTTAGATTTGGTAAATTACCTTGTCTGTTTGGCAATGTAATCTCATATCCATCTTTAACAATTTGAATCTGTTCATCGGTTTTTGGATTTTTTAAGTAATACTTACAGAATAATTCTTTTGCCGGTTCAGAAGTGGCTCTTTGATTTGAAACCCATACTGGAACATATAATCCGACCACAACAAGATCTATTCCATCGTGTAGGGCATATCTTTGGTCTCTGGTCAACCACACATTGTGATGAATCGCTAGGCTTAACATCTTAACACTCCATATATACTATCGTCATTTTAGCATGTTTTATGGAGTGAATCAATATGCTTCAAAGAATTATTGTTTGTATATCTGTATTTTTTATCTTTTTTGCAATTGGAATATCTGTAAAAGGTATCCGTAATTATCAAACATCTAATTTAATTGAAAACATGCCTTTGGTTCATAATGACGATGATCCTTACGCATATTTGGCAAAAGGATATTTCCCTATAGAACAAAGAGGGGATGAATATAAGAAATGGTTAGCCGCTGGGGTAAAAATAAATGTTTCTGGAGCCTCTGGATCAGGAACAATAATTTATTACAGCGAAGTTGATGGATATGCTTACATTCAGTCTTGTGGTCATTTGTGGGACGGAAATATGACGGCTGAAGAAGGTAAATCCCAGATGATGACCTGTAAAATAACAACATGGTATCATAACAGCAATAAATTAACCTCTCCAAAAACCTATTCAGCAGATGTTATTTACTATAGCAATAGTGAAGGAAGAGATTGCAGCTTGTTGAGATTCAAGCCCGATTGGATTCCAGAATACTACCCTATTGCACCAGAAGATTTTGAGTTTCCTGAAAACACAAGATTCCACTCTATTGGATGTGATAGTGGCGGAGAGATTGCTCATTATGATGTAAGATATGTTGGTATGCGTGGAGATACATGGCCAGATCTGATTACAACAGAAAACAGCCCTCGACCGGGACGTTCCGGTGGAGGGCTGCTAAGTGATAGCTTCTATGTCGGAATTTGTTGGGGAACATCTGCATTTGATGGCGGTGGAAATGGGTTCTTTACACCGCTCAAAACTATTCGTGTCTACAATAAAATGAATGGTTTTGGCTGGTTGAATGAAGTTGGATATAGCCTTGCAAGACAAATTCCAATTATAGATCGAAACAATCCACAAAATAAATACCCCAAAGATTACATTCCTTTGCCAAACAATTAGTTTTCATGTAAAAGCTTGTGTTCGGACCAAGGATCATCCGAATGACCAAGATCAACCAGTTCTCCGCTCCAACTTGCCTGTTCGGCAGTCTGTGGAGAATAAAATGGACATATCGTGGCATAATCACAATTTTTACAATGCCATCCAACCTTACCCCATACCTTGTCTGGATCTGAATTCTCGATATGGATGAAAGCATTCTTTAAGTCTTGTTCTACCTGCAACAAAGATTCTTCGCTATATTGGCAGGCAATCAAATTTTCGCCTTCTAAATAGTACAAAGCAGCCTTTATGTTTTCTGCTTTGATGCCGAATTCCCTTTGAACTACTCGTGAATAACAACGAAGTTGCAGATCTTCCTTGACAGTTTCTTTGTCTACTCGAAACTTACCTTTTTTAGTTGTTTTATAGTCAATGATGAAAGCTTTGTCATCTTTAATGATCAAACGGTCAACAAATCCAGTAACATGTCTGCCGTTCGGCGGATCAAGATCATATCGAAATTTCCATTCCACAAAACCCGTTGTTCCAATCCTATCTGTAAGATTCTGAATTGCCTTTAGATGCTTCTGAAACTTTTTGTGATATTCTTCCGGCAAACTTGTAGGGCAGGTTTTTCCTTCTTCAAATGGATATTTTCCACGAAGAACATCTTTGGCGATTTCTCCAATTGGAATCTCTCCACGATTTTCAACATAAATTTCTGAAATCTTGTGAACGATAGTTCCATAAACAAAGTAAAATGGTTCTTCTCCCGGACGAGGAAGCTTAAGATGATAACGATACTTGTACTGTTGCGTGCATGTGTCAAAACACTTCTTTCGACTCACTGAAATGTGATTGATGTCCATTAGTAGCCTTTCTTTGGAGATGCCGAATTTTTTGCTGGTGGCATTGTTGCTTGTTAAACATTCTCTCAGATATTGATTTTACTGTCAATATACTTTAAGATGGAAACACACCACATATTACAGGAAAAGTCTCATGGCTGTCGATTATGAAATTTTCTATAACTGGGCCAAAGACAGATTTGGCGAAAACAATCTTAAAGTTCGCAATACTAAGCACGGTGTTGAGATTTGCACGCATAGCTATTTTGCCCAACGTCATGGAATCGATGACAACAAGTTCCATTTGTGGATGAGTCCATGTGGAGGAAAATCCAAGCATCCTGCAAGTGGATCTTACAGATGCTGGAAAACAGATTCGATGGGTTCATTGGTGTCATTGGTGGCACAATATGATGGAATAGATTACGACGATGCTGAAGAAATGATTTGTGGATCTTCTTCTTTACGTGTTCTTGAGCAACGTGTAAACGAATTTTTCGGACACAAAGAAGAAAGTTTTATTGTTCCAGAATCAGAACCAACAGTTTTTCAATTTCCAGACTTCACATTTTATATTAATCGTATGTCGGATCACAATTTTTGGAAAATACGTGCTCAAGCATACTTGTCAGAAAGGAAAATTCCGACAGAAGGTCTTTATGTTTGCACAGAAGACCCTGAATATGGCAATAGAATCATTCTTCCTTGGTATGACAAAGAGGAAAAATTGTTCTTTTGGAATGCTCGCACAATGAGCAAGAAAAATAAAGTTATTCGTTATTTAAAAACAAGTAAGGCAGATCAAGATAGTGCTCTGTTTATGACAGAGTGGCCATTGCCGGGAACTAAAATTTACATCATGGAAGGCGAGTTCGACGCCATCACATTGCAATTAGCTGGATATGTTGGATGTGCGTGCGGCGGCAAGCACCTATCAGACGCTCAAATTGAGTTAATTCGATCTTATGAGCCAGTTTTAGTGTTTGATACAGATGAAGCTGGATTGAAAGCATTGATTGATTCAGGAAACTCACTTTTGGAACGTGGTTTTCCAAAAGTGAGTTATGTTAGACCGCCAATTGCGTACAAAGACTGGAACAAACTTCTGCAATGTCGAGATATTCAGACTGTCAAGGCTTACATTGATAAGTTTGAAAAGAGATTCATATCTGTCACTTCAGATCTTCTGAAGGCGAAACATCTATAGGATCAGTTCTGTTTTCAATAAGCCATTTGAAATCATCTGGTGTTACGAAATGAATTTTTCCATCGCTTTGAAATACAGGAATCACAGCTTCTTCTGTTTTTTCTAAAAAGAACGTGGCATGATATCCAAAAGATACCCCATTTTTTCTCTTGTTATTTTTACCAATTCGTTGAGCCATTAGTTCCTAGATTCAATCCATTGTTCCCAAGTAGTCCATTCTTTCTTTTCGAATGGATTGTCTTTTTTCTCTCCATCGTCAGATTTGTCTTTTTTTCCAGACTTCTTTTCGAATGGATTGTCTTTTTTTCCAGACTTCTTTTCGAATGGATTGTCTTTTTTTCCAGACTTCTTTTCGAATGGATTGTCTTTTTTTCCAGACTTCTTTTCGAATGGATTGTCTTTTTTCTCTCCATCGTCAGATTTGTCTTTTTTATCAGATTTTTTTTCGAATGGATTGTCTTTTTTATCAGATTTCTTTTCGAATGGATTGTCTTTTTTATCAGATTTCTTTTCCTTCTTAGGAAATGGTGAATCCGATTTTTCAGACTTGTCCTTGTCAGTTGAGATAGTTAAGTTTACATCCATTTCTTGAAGATACTTCTTCCAAGATGAAGTTGATTGATTCATTGTTGATATTCTCCTTTATTGCCTCGGTTAATTATTTATGTGAGTTACTCTGATAATTTCATGAAACCACGCACTCTGGAACATTTACAGTATTTTATCGGCAAAGTATGTAGTATCGTCGCAACTTCTATGAATCGTTCATTTGATGAAAAGATATCAAGAGAGCACTTCGTTGTAATAGTGAGAGAGATAGATTCTGATGGAATCTGGGGGACTCATCCTTACAACTCCGATTTGGTAAGCTTTTTTAGTTTGGAACATGTCATTTCAATTCATCAAGAGGAAGTGATCGATCCAACTAAGCCAGAACATATTGAAATGATCAAAGAGTTTGAAAAGAATACTGGTAAAAAGGCTCAAGGAGATCTAAAAAATTCTCCTCCAGTAATTCCTGAAAAGAAAGAGTTGTTTAATATACTGAAAGAAAAACCGCCTGTGCCGAGTGACCCCAGCACAGGCGATGCGACGTTTGTCGATATTGATAGTCTCGAAAGACTAGCCGAAGATACTCGACGAGCGTTTGATTCCTATGACCTTTTTTATGATTTAAGAAAGACCTAATCTTTCACGAATCGACTTAGTAGATGCTTGTGGCATAGATGATTCTTTAATCATGCCAAGATATTTATCTACTTTTTGCTTGAAGCTTTCTTGTTTTGTATAACCTTCAAGTCCAAGAGATTTATTTTTCATTTGAATAAGTTCTCTTATCATAGATTCGATTGCTTCGGTTGGATCTTCGGAGAAAGCTGTTTTAAATTTAGATCCAATATCTATAACATCGTTACCAGCAATATCTGCGGCTTTAGAATGTGTTGCTGGGTCTAATCTAAGAATATCTGCTCTTGTGCTAAACCATTTTCCTAATAGATTTTTAATCAATGAATTAGAATCTTTTCTCTCGTTTTCGTAATCAGATATCAAGGCTTTCAATTCAGCATTAAATTTTTCAACTTCTGCTGATGGATTAACTTCTGCTGATGGATTAACTTCTGCTGATGGATTAACTTCTGCTGCTGCTGGATCAACTGCTGCTGCTGCTGCTGCTGCTGCTGCTGCTGCTGCTGCTTCTTTTCTTTCTTTGTATTTTTCAGTCATTGACGATGATTTGGCTGTTGCTTTTGGAGTTACTTCATCTGTTGGACTAACTGCATCTGGAACAACTTTTGGAGTTACTTCATCTGTTGGACTAACTGCATCTGGAACAACTTCTGGAGTTACTTCATCTGTTGGACTAACTGCATCTGGAACAACTTCTGGAGTTACTTCATCTGTTGGACTAACTGCATCTGGAACAACTTCTGGAGTTTTACTTGTGAGTTCGTTTTTCAATATTTGGTAAACCTCATAAGTAATATCTTTATCACTTTTATCGACTAAATTAAGTGAAGGAAGAATCTCTAATATTTTTTTACCAACATTGTTTCCATAGATTCCCAATATTTTTTTTACTTTTTCACCTTTTTGACTTTCGGCATATTTGTTTAATATCTTTAATATTTCATTCTTTTTAAGAATCAATTTTGAATTTACTTTTTCTGATTGTCCTTGTCCTGATTGTCCTTGTCCTGATTGTCCTTGTCCTGATTGTCCTTGTCCTGATTGTCCTTGTCCTGATTGTCCTTGTCCTGATTGTCCTTGTCCTGATTGTCCTTGTCCTGATTGTCCTTGTCCTGATTGTCCTTGTCCTGATTGTCCTTGTCCTGATTGTCCTTGTCCTGATTGTGCTTGTCCTGATTGTCCTTGTCCTGATTGTGGATCTTGTGAAAGATGAGTCCAAGGTTTTTCTGGACTTGCTAACAATCTGTTCCCTAAACCAGACGTAGAGCCATTTATTCTTGCACCAAATCTTATCAATAATTCTGCTATCAAATTTGGACTACCTTTTGGCATTTCATCTTTTAGAATTATATTTCCTTTTTTATCCTTGCAAAGTTCTTCCCAAACTTTATCGTGACTACCACCGTTCTTAAAAAGTTTATATGAGATTTTAGTGTACAACTCTTTAAGTAAATTTCCGCTAGTAAATTGACCTTTTGCCGAAATTCCGCCATCCAATAGTATATCTTCTGGACTTATTTTTGCAACACCTCCTGACAACCAATTTGATTTGTGATTCTTAGCTAATGACATTCCTAGATGACTCAAAGCAGCTTTTACATGATGAATTTTATTTTTTTCTCCTTCTGTTGCATCTCTATTTATCTGGAACTCATTTTCTGTAGTGTCTAAAGATCTGTTATCTTGTGAAACTTCTCCAGCACCAGCAACTCCAGAGTCAACTCCAGAGTCAACTCCAGTATGAGCAATAGGAAGTTCTACTCCAGCATCCTCCAAATCAATTCCTGCGTCCAAGGCGAGTTCTGCCATTCTATTATTAAACCAATAAATAATATCTTTTTCAAACTTATTTATCATATCAATGATTTGAGAGTTTTGTTCAAACAACATTGATTCGATTAAATGTAGGTGTTCTCCATACCAATTTTTCTTGATGTATCTTCCAGCATCACGAAAAGGACGACCAGCCACACGACCAAGCCCTTTGAGCCATCCATCTTTTGGACGAAGAGCAGATTTCATATCATTCCATGCACTGCCTACTGTTGGACTTCCAGTTTGAGGAGATCCAGAAACAGGACTTGGACCAGAAACAGGACTTGGACCAGAAACAGGACTTGGACCAGAAACAGGACCAGAAACAGGACCAGAAACAGGACCAGAAACAGGACCAGAAACAGGACCAGAAACAGGACCAGAAACAGGACTTGGAGATCCTACTGGACCTGACGAATCTTCTGCATCACGGTTTACGATGGGGGAAGAAACAGCCCCGGATACAGCAGATTTAAGATCTTTTACCATTTTAGAAAGATGATCTTTCAAATCATCTCGAAGCATTCTAAAAGCAGCAGCAGGATCTACAGCCGTTCTTGTGATATTGTCAGCTTCAACCATCAAATGATCATAGAATGTGTGTTTAGCATAATCGCAGACAGATTCTATAACATGTTTATTGTGAGATTGATAATCATTTCTAAATCTGTTGAAATCAGATTTTGCCAGAATATTTTCTGTTAGCAAATCTGGCAATCTAGTAGTTTCAAGGAGATCAATCTTTAAAATGTCAAAAAGTGCTTGAGAACTTCCTCGTGCCGAAAACCTGTTGAGTGATTCTCGAATACATTGCTTTCTGTAGTTTGAAAAACTTTGCATATTTCCCCTTGTGCCTATTACGCTTCAATGATGGTATATACGCATCATTGCGTGCTATTTTACTCTAAATTCATTGCCCGGTGGCATATACTCTCCAATTTTCTTAAGAGCCATTAGATTAGAATCATATGTTTGAAATTGACTTGGAAGATACTGATATGATCTTCTTTCAAATTCATTGCTCTTGCCTTCTGGATGCTCAAAATACACGTATTTCCCACGTTTGCCAATTACTTTAATTTCAAGGCGACTGTGAATGTCGTATTCACGCATCAGAAGATAAGCGGCAACTCCAAGATCTGACACAACCTTATGAATTGAATTATTGATTTCTACAGGTTCATGATCATTGATCTTTTTTAAAAACATCAAACATGAGTCAAATGTATAGAAATCATTTGGCGGCTGGTATTCAAGAATTAATTTATCAAATTCAAAAGATTCTTCTTCACTTTGACATTCAAAATAAATTGACCTGCCTTTTTTTCCAATTACAGCATATCCGTGCATGAGTAAATATGCTGCAATCCCTAAATCATTAACGAATTTGTGAATAATGTCTCCCATAACTTTCCTTCCTTTCGAGTTCTAGTTCAGTTGTATAAATCGCCCATCCTGATTGTGCATCTACATAATTATTCCTAATAATTGGCATTATTATAAAATTATCGACACCTTCCCATGTGAGAACAATCGGTGCATAATTATTAGTTATAGACTGTTCTCTGTGCGATCTATTTAAGTGTTTTCTCATCCAATGATTCTGCATGGTTTCTCCGCATGAATAAACTGTCTAATTTAGATGTTATAACATTAACGGCATAATCAATTGCTTTTTCGTGTCCTATTAATGAAAACAATCCATTATAAAGATTTATAACATCGTCTTCTTTTATAACAGTAGGAACTTTGTTAACGCAAATCCGCCCTTTAGAAAAACTTAGAATCAAATCATCAGAATACCTTCCAGAAGATTTGATCGTACCAATAATTTTTAGATCTATTCTTTCAAATAATTGACAATCTGGCGGCGTTTTAGCCCCAAGATTTTGTGCGGCCCAATCTTCATTGAAAAAATCTGGGCGATCCATATAATCGCAATGGAAGACTTTGAAATCATTCTGTAGTTTTTTTGCCGCAATGTACGTTTCGTAAAACCAATTTTTAGTTCCGTTTAGATTTTTATTTCCGTTTGGCGTAGAAGTTACATAACAATTTCCATTGGTCCCAATCGTTTGAAACACAGATTTCCAATATTTGTCCATATTTGTAATAAACGCAGCTTCTTCCAAAAATAAATGTGATATAGATAGTCCACGAGCAGCTTCTGGTGTACAGAAGAATAATTTGCATCCTGTATCTGAGAAGGTCTTCTGATGGTCGTTATTTTTTTCCAATTTTGGTTTAAGCCAATCTGGAAGACAATCAATCATTAATGTAGCAAAATTGCCACAACATATGGACTCTCTGTAGTTTTTCGAAATAAACAAAATATTGTTTTGAGAAGAAAACATACATTTCCAGAGTGACCATGCACAATTAAGAGTGCTAAATCCACCTTGGCGGAATTTATTAGTTATCAGAAATCGATTATCTTGTAATGCTTTCACGTATCTCTTTTGATACGGGTGAAGAATGAAATTAATCAATCCATGAGTTGGCTTGTTGATTTTTACATAAGTCTCACAAAAGTAAACAAAATTTTCAGCACACTTTTGAGTCTCCACTTCTTGTGAGACACGAATTTCGTCCATATATCCCCTTTTTTTTGTTACCTAGATTTATAGTCTAAACGGCTACCGCTAACCGTTGTTATTATCTATACTGTTAATTCTGTTTTTCAGCACGGACAATTGAATATCTTCTCGTTGGATTCAAACACTCGGACAATAGTTTTCCACATCGCACAGTTGGATATAATCAAATCTACTTCTAGCATCTTTTGCCGAACTTCTGATTGCAATCCAGATGTTGGCGATTTCATTTTACAGATGGGCCAGCATTTTCAGCGGCTACCAAACAGCCACGAGCTACAGAATATAGAGGATCTTCTGGACGAATAACACTGCCGATTTCAACAGGCATTTCTGCTGATCTCAACAACTTCTCGAACAACTTGTCAAATCCCGGAGGACTTG
>Ga0209702_10004567_pt1 | contig 19932 bp, 25 predicted proteins | sample FRY01_FD_187210 | JGI IMG/M metagenome (GOLD analysis project Ga0209702, IMG submission 187210) | Freshwater microbial communities from Lake Fryxell liftoff mats and glacier meltwater in Antarctica - FRY-01 (SPAdes) (version 2) | ecosystem: Environmental > Aquatic > Freshwater > Ice > Glacier...
AGACGCTCACAAAACAAATGAAAAACATCTGCAATGCGAGCAACATAGATTTCTATCAAATGCGTGAATTATGGTTGACGGAAATGAATATAGACCTCAATGACATTGAGGCGCACAATCAAGAAACGATAGAAAATTTTGTGGCCTATGTTGATTCGATTGGTTGCAATACAAAAATACTAATGGAGCTTATCAATGCTCAAACCCTACAATAATCGAACAATTGAATACTTGATTACAGGAACAGGTCGATGCGGCAGTGTGTATATGGCACGTCTCCTTACGAGCTTGGGCATTCCTTGCTCACACGAAGCTATATTTAATTACATGGGATTAGAATATGCAAAAAAAAATTTATCTAGTTTTATGCCTCCCAAAAATAGCCATTGCTCAACTTATGATTTGCTTAAAGAAAAACCAATCGAAAATTGGATCGACACAAAAAAAATGCGTGCCGAATCTAGCTACATGGCCGCACCTTACTTGTGCGATTCGATGTTCGATTCTACCAAAGTGATTCACGTTGTTCGACACCCGTTGAAAGTAATCGGTTCACACACTAACGACATCAACTTTTTCGATCCTAACACAACAAACACTGTTTTATGGTTGAACTTTGTATTAGAACAAATGCCTGAGTTGAAAGAAGTAAAAAACAAAATAGAGAAGGCATGTTATTATTACGTCCATTGGAACGGCATGATCGAATCTAAAATCAAACAAAAAAAATACATGCTTCACAAAGTAGAAAATGGGTGTGACCAATCTTTGCTTGACTTTATTGAAGTAAAAAATACTTCAAATGTATTCACAGACTCAACTGTCAATAGTTGGAAAAAAAGAGAATCTGACATAACACTTGATGAAATTCCAGAAGGATCAATCAAAAAAGATTTTGTGGCTATTGGAGAGCGATATGGATACTTTTAAGCATTTTTGAAAAGGTTCTTCCACTGTGGAGACTGCAAATCTGGCATACACTTTGGCGAGTATTCAGGAATTGCCCACACATCTAATGCTCGCCCGATGTCCATCGTCGTTGCAAATGGTTGTGTTTTTTGCAAATGATAAATAAACCAAAGAGATAGACTTTCTCCGGCTTGAAAAAGAACCACTGGCTTATTCATTGCAGAAATAACTGTTTGAATTTGACCAAGTGTTTGAAGCCTATTTATGGTTGTTTTATGTAAGTCCAACTCAAAGTGCCGAAATGACTTGAATGCAAATTGTTGTTGTATCTTTCGTGTATGCGACATCCCAACGATCAAAACATCACGCTCATCAGCAAGAAGTTTCAAAAAATTGTGAAGCGTTCCTTCCAATGCGTATTTTTTCATAATTGGCCCATAAAAAAGCCTATATCGCCTTGGGAAAGAAGTCGAAATCAAGTCTCTTATTTCTTGATCTTTATTGTAATTGTAAGCAGCCAGTCCTGGGGCTGCACAATCGCTTGCTCCGAAAAAAAGTGATGTATTTGGAATGTCCGCAATAACAGAAAACATATCCAACATGAATTCCATTCCATGAAAATGAATCCAACCCTCTGGCAAATGAGCAGGCAAATCTGCCCCTGTCATATTTGGGTTTTTCTTAACCGATAAAGCAGCGTCCCAAAAACAATGATTCAACTTCGCAAACTGAAATGGCGTTTGGCTATCAATAAGATCAATGAAAAAATCAATCGGTGGGCAAAACTTCTCGACTGCCGAATGCAACATTTATCTGCTCCTTGGAGGGAAAACCAGGATAAAGAATACCTTCCTTCCTCTTATCAATCCTGTGACGTGGAAATTTTCTTTCTACGAAAGTTGACTCTCGCACGTCATTGTATCGAAAGTGTGCCGTCCAACGGATTAAATCCGATTGATTTAGACCAGATCGGTGTATTGTGAAATTAGAAAAGAACAAAGCATCTCCAATCTCCATTGGAATAGGCAAGAAGTTCATTGTCTCGCCCACTAGCTTAGGTACGCCATCATCTTCATGATCCAACAAACCGTCCAAATGACTCCCTGGAGCCACTTCCAGAGGCCCCAGAAGATCGCCTACGTCCACCAAAGGGGTCCAACAGGTCAAACCATTGATACTGCCCTGTGTGCTAGGCCAATCCTGATGCGCTGGCACTCTCCAATAATTGTCATTGCTCGCCGTCGCCCTGGAGCTAAACGAAACCAACGGTCTAGTATTAACCATTGGGAATTCCAACCCAAGACGATTAAGGGTAGAAATCAGCCGATCATCAACCGACAGACGACAAAGCTCAATCAAATTTTGGCAGACATTAGCACAGCCAATGAACCCGTCACGATCATCTCGGAAAATATTGGCTATCAACTGATTGAATTCAGTTTGATTGTCTTTTGCATAGGTCTGAAAAACAGACACCATTTTAGTGCGAAGATCAACAATGTCTGCCTTGGGAAACAAACCACGTTCAAGATGATAGCCTAATTTTTTGTACATATTCCTATCCCTGTAGCCCCATAACCGTTGCCATTGTAAAACATATAGTTGTTGCAGAAATATGGATAACACATCATTTCTGAATCCCAGCCTTCAACCGAGAGTTCAACTGCCTCGACAAGCTCGCCGTCAAAGCAATGGATTCTGTATTGAGTATTCTTCGTCTTCTTGGAGAAGAATAATTTGTCATTCAATACAAAAGGTCTGGAACAAGCCTCATAAGGTTCGCCAACGACATGGATGAAATTAGATGGAGACTGGAATAACGGAGAATGGGACTCGCAAGAAAATATGCTGTATTTGGGAAAATTGCCGTCCCAACCGCTGCCGTTGCAAAACCACATCTTCCACCCACTTGAAGTAGGAGCAACAAACGGCGAATTTACCAGATAAGGAGTGACTACGCCTCGATCCAAAATAGGCCCTTCAAACAGCCTCTCGAATTCATTCTTTTGCTCATTCCATATAGCCGCTCCAATCCCGTGTCCATATGGAACTTCGCCCTTGTCTGTATTCCAGCCAGTGTAATACATCACCGGCCCCACCATGCAAGATGGCATTACGCCTTTGTCGTCAAAGCAGCCTCGTATGCCAGGAGACAAAACAGGAACGGCATTTTGATAAACCAGTTCGAGACTTTTGTTTAACTCTAAATAGCTAATGCAGCTACAACCGTTTTCACGATATGAATAAAAAACTCTGAATCGGTCGCCTCGATCTTCGACCGTTGGCAACTGTGCGTGACCAAAAAATACCTGCTTACTTCTTTTCCACACTGCCATATTCCTGAGCGGGATTGCCGATATATTTGGTGTATGGCTTGGTGCGCTTCGTAATCACCGATCCCATGCCGATGAACGAGCCTTCTGCAATCTTGATCCCATCTCGGATGGTAGAGTTGACTCCAAACCAAGTAAAATCTTCCACTGTGCATTTGCCGGACAGAACAACGTGCGACGAGAAGAATATGTTATTGCCAATTGTGCAATGGTGTCCAATATGGTTGCCGCTCCAAAAAACGACGTTATTGCCAATCGTGACATACGGCTGAATAACATTGTTCTCCATTATGAAACAATTCTCGCCGATCTTATCAGTCCATACAACTGCCTTGGAACTGATGTAAGACGCCAAATCATAACCCTTCTCTTTAGCCGCTGCCGCCTTCAAAGATCGCATGTGATTGTCATATAGCGGAGCAAAAAACAAATGGTCGGCTGGATCGAATGTCTTTTCGATCTCCTCAAAAGGCACAACGGGCAATCCCTCGTGCGTAGATTCCGTGATGAATTGCCCATCTTCACAGAATGCGACGGGCAAATTGTGACTGTCATTTTTGAAATAGAACATAGCCAGATCAGCTATTTCCTTGGTGCCGAAAATAATTGTTTTCATAACTAGATTATAGCATGTTACACATCAATCGAAAAACAAAAGAAACTCTCTGTTTGGATTTATACGTCATCAGAGACAAAGATTGTTACGGATACTGCTGTAGCGATCCACTAAACCTTGAAAAAAAGCTGAAAATTGCGTCTCAAGCTGGCTACGTTGCGGTCGAACTTTGGCACAAAGATGTTGCTGGCTTTATTGAGAAAAAGGGTCTGGACTATTTACTGAAGGTGTTAGAAGACAACAAGCTGTTCGTGGCATCTTACAAAGTCATAAGCCATTGGTTCGAGGGCGACGACGATGTGAGCGTCCTCAAAACTGCCGCCTCAGTCAATTCACGCTGCTGCGTAACAAAGTTGATTAGCGATGAATACAAAGGAGAAAAGAAAGAGCTTTCCTGGTACGTTCAGCGATACCAAGAATTACTCGATGTTGCCGCTCCTCTCAATATCAGTCCTTCGATTGAATACATGGCAATGTCCCCGTTTATGAACAAAATCACAGACGTTTACGACATCTTGGAAAAAGTTAATCATCCACTGACATCTCTTGTATTGGATACTTGGCATCTATGGAGATACGACGATGCCAACTTCACACATTACGAGAAAACCCTATCTCGCCTGAATCCAGAGTGGGTAGGCGTAATTCATTTTACTGATACTTCAAAAGAAGTGCCTCAAAACCAACAACGAGACAACCACAGAAGATTGCCCACAACGGGACTGCTGAATCTGCACAAGTTCTGTCAAATTACCCCTAAGAACAACATTTACTCTCTGAACGTGTACGATCAGTCATTGTGGAATCAAGACCCTCTTCAGGTCGCAGTGAAAGGCAAATATTTCACAGAACAATGCCTGCATCAAAGCGATGACTCCAAATATACCTACGATTCCGAGCGATGGAAAAATAAACAAGAAGAACGATGCAACGCCTTATGGTTCAAAAGCTACTACACCCACTTAGACCCAAGAATCAAAACCACACAGCGAGATAGTGAACTTCAGAAAATTCTGGGTCCAATCCTCAAGGACAAAATTGTGTTGGATTTCAAATGTGGATTTTCCCCATTGGCTGAATTCATGAAATATGGGTTCGACGCATATCCTGGCTGTATTGATTATCTATCGAAAACATATCCCGCAGCGAAATGGATGTGCATGTCTGACGAGGCGTTCGCCCAAACATTTGAGGAAAAAATTGATGTGCTACTGCACATTGGCATCGGAGACTCCGATACAGAAATTGACAGTCACTTATTGATTCGTGAAAAGTGTAAACCTCAACTGGTTGTAATTGAATGTGCCACCAATCCTGATGGTACGGTGAGCAATACTCGACCGACCAATTCGGCTCGTTGGGAAATGTTGCGGAAAAACTTGAATAATGTTCAGCAATTCCATTTGCACACCGACATGGCAGATCGGTCGCATAGAGTGCTAAATATTGGAGAATGTTAAAACAAGAACCCAAAACCTTTTGCGACTTGCCATTCACTAGAATGAGAATCACATCTGAGGGTGACGTTGGATTCTGCTGTATTCACAAGCGAAAAAATGATCGACTTGGCAAGTCAAGCCAAAGTAAACTCGATTGAATTCAATTCAACTGACGCTAATGATGAAAATATGCTATCGTTTGTAGCAAATGAAAACAACAAGCATTTGTTTCAGGAGGCGGAAAGAAAGATTATTTACAAGTGCAATCAAATAGGAATGAAATACAAAATACTCAAGCCGCTTGATACTCCAGCAAACGCTGTGGTTAATTTTGTGGAGTTAAACGTGCGAGCCAAGACTTAATCGCATCCTCTTCAGTCAAGATAGGATCAATGATAGAAAAACAATTAGTGTACTGAGTAGGCGGCATAAACTGAAGTTTTATTGATCCAAAATCAGCGGCATCATACAAATCTTTGCCGCCACTCAAGTTAAGATATGAAGTTGCTCCATAGTGGCGACAAATATCAAGTATTCTTCTTTGTCCACTTTGATGAGATATTCCTGATGAATATGCGAAGTCACAGTTCAAACCCAAATATCTTGCTGTCCACATCAATGATTCACACAACATTTCATTCAATGAGATGTGTCGCCCCAAGCCAGAGTAGTGCCGAATCAACGGGTGGCTCTCGATCTTTTTTCCATAAGCGTGCCGCAATAACGAAAGATGTTCATCAATCCATCCTGGAGCTATTTGCATTTGCTCTATAGTTGACTCTCTGGCGTGTTTTGCCACAGGCACAGTCAGATATTGAAAGTCTTTGTCTCGTGACGGGATTCTATTGCGGTTAACCCAACCACGACGAATGTATTGAACATCACTCAGAAAAACAAATTTGTCTACCACAGCCATCAACTGAAAGTAGCCGACATAAGGAAAGAAGTACGGCTGCATAATGGCGAGCTTCATCTATTAGCCTTCGTGTAAATCTCAAACCTTGAAAGGTCAGGGTAAACCGGCTCGTGGATGCGTGGCTTGACATGAGACAATAACACTAAGCCTCTCGAAGCCTGTTCAGGAGTCATGTACATATTCCAGCCAAGCATATCAAAAGTATCGTTCATGATTCCCACTTCTGCTCGCCCTTCATAACGAGCTTTCTTATACCACGACACAGCCTTTTCATCATCAGTAAAGATCATACCGCCCTTACCTATATTCAAAGGCTTGTTGGCACTGAATGAGATGCACTGATGCGATCCAGGAATATACATTCCTGGCATAAGTTGACAAGCACTATCGTATATCGAATATGGCTTGAGTTGATATATACCTTTCCATGTCACATCCTCAAAATTCACTTTGCCGCCAGCATGGATGATAGAGCAAGGCACAGAAACGTAAGTATTGTTGGGGATAGTAACCTCCCCCACCTTGGCATAAAAGCAAGCCAAAAACAAAGCGTTAGTGCAACTGTCCACCGCTACTGCGAATGGACTGCCCACATATTCAGCCATAGATTTTTCAAAATCCTGAACTACTTTGTAGGGGTTCATATTGCATTCAACACATAATCATTAAACGCCTGGGACATCTGCCATTCTGGGAACTCACGGCCAGCATAAGCACTTGGCAATCGACTTCTGACGAGTGCCGTATCTTTGAAGAATGGCGATACGTTGACTCTAACCATCGAATGAGTAATGACAGCAAACCCGCTTTTCTTTAGCCACTCATCCACAGCACCCAATGGGAAAAGCACTTTTTGAGCAAAATCAGGCTCGGCTCCCATTTGCCTCAATTCATCTTCCGTGAAGAATAAATGGACATATGCCTTATTGATGGTACGATACAGGTGTCCCCCATGCGGACCACAGAATGGGTGGAATCGAGAAAAGATGTGAGTGTTGGTCGTGCAGACTTGTCGAACATTTTGCAATGCTGCAACCGGGTCTGCGCAATGGTCCATGACATCATACAAAACGACGACATCAAATAACCCCTGAGCCAATATCTTCTGCCAGTCGGTCGTCAATTGACCCTTTCCATTACAAGAAAAGGGATCACTGGATTCATCCCATTCAAGCACGCCCTGCTTCTTGATGTCAAATCCAACAACATTATGTCCCTGGGCGGCGAGCTTTTTAACGACATGCCCTTCCCCACAACCAAAATCCAAAATCTTCTTATTGGCAAAATCAATATTCACGGCGTCAATAATGCCCTCGGCACGCTCGAATTTGTCGTCTTCATTTTCTTCGCAAATCAAAAAAGAAGGCGTAGCTTCAGGCCAAACATCACTTTCCAGAATCGCCCTAAGCTGTTGAAAGTTGCTTTGAATCACTGGTTCAGAAATCACAAGCTCTAATGGAGGCTCAACGACCATAGCAACAGGGGGCGTAGCCTCTAATGGAGCCTCAAATGGAGCCTCAATCTCATGAGTCACAGATTTGTTTTGTTCTAAAAATTCCAGAATTGATCGAACCGCTTGAGTCAATTCTTCTTGATTGTTGATTTTCATAAATTCTCCTATCTTCTCTATAATAGTTAAACAGACAATTTTTGACCAAGGACAATCCCGTGAAGTGCATTATTTGCAACAGTAAATCAGGAAACAGTTTCAAAGTCGCCTCTGTTTTTGGATGGGACGTGCTTACGGCGACTGAAATGCCCGATTTGTCTCTCTATTGTTTTGTGTTATTTGTAGTCGCAAACACGGGCGACGAAGAACTTCAACCTGAAATGGAACGGTTTCTTCTATCATTACGAGTTCAAAACAAAACCTATGCAATATGCGAACTAGGTAATTATTTCGGTTACGAAAGAGACTGCTTCGGATGCAAGCAAATTGTTCAATCTCTTCTCCGTAATTTGAACTGGAAAGAAAAGGCAAACATATCAATTGATTCGCTTCCAACAATGAACATTGAAATAGTCAAAAAATGGGCAAAGGAACTAAATGAAACTCTTCATAACAATTGAACGCTCTAAATCTACTGGCAAAATCATCAAGGAACTCTTTCACGACTATCTGGTGATACACGTTTCGTCTGAAAAAGACGCAGCAGAAGACTATTGGTCCGATCAAGCTCGTGAAATTGGCGAGCTTAAAACAATGGATGAAGACCTAGAAACCGGCAACAAAAACGGAAAATTCTGGATTGACATTAAGTACGATCCAAACTTCCCTAATCATTTCATTCACGCCAATGCAAGACAGCCGCTACACACTGATGGATCATATGAATCTTCTGCGCCCAACATTTCATTTTTCTATTGTATTCAAGAGGCACAAATGGGTGGGGCGACCACCTATATCGACATAAATAAAATCAAATCATGCCTTGAATGGGAAGATAAAACTTTGCTTGAGCGGCTACATCATGAACCCATGTTGTTTTCTAAAGGGAATGACTCAAAGCAATCAACAGTGTTTCATGACGACAAATGCAATTGGAACTATTACCGGACAGAAAAGACTGAACTGGCCGAGCGATTCCATGAATTTCTGGAGAAACGAATCATCAACATGGGAATAACAGAAGGAGTGAGACTAAAACCGGGCGAAGCTCTATTCTTCCGAGATGACATGATATTACATGGAAGGAACGCATTTATCGGCAATCGTTGGCTCCGAAAAGGGGGAGTTGAATGGACGAGTCAATAATCTCAGAACTTCAATCACTATGTCAATTTACATTCAAAATGGAAAACGACCGATGTGTAGAAATTTCGTTTTTTGACCCATCGACAATATTCGAGGGAACGATTCGCCACCATCCCGAAAAACAAAAGATATTGAAACTGGCCAGCCAGTTGTCGAATTTGCGAAAATTGGATTTGAGAAAATGTAAAGTGGGAACCCTGCCTTCGTTTTCATCTGATTTGGAGTATCTGGACCTAAGCTGCAACGATCTCGTCGTGGTTCCCAATTGGGTATATGGACTCAACCAACTTAAATATCTGAGTTTGGGATCGAACCACATTACCGAATTAAAATCGGTGCCACCCGTCGAGACGCTAAAGGTTCACAAAAATAGAATCAAAGAAATGCCTCCGCTGCCAGATACCATTCGCTTCTTGAATTTGTATTTGAATGAGATGCCGGAACTACCGCCTTTACCAAAACTAGAATTCTTATCATTTGGCGTCACCCAAATGAGAACATTGCCGTCGTTACCTAATTCACTACGTTGGTTGTCGCTCGTCGCCAATCAAATTGAAAAACTACCAGCCGACTTCTGTGATCTCAAAAAACTTGAAGGAGTTCGATTGGCAAAGAATGCTTTGAGTATATTGCCCGGCGATATTGGGACCATGAATATCAAACAAATAACCCTCTATAAAAACAACCTGAAATGTTTGCCCGAATCATTCTTCAATCTTCAATTGATAAAACTCAATGTAAGCAATAATCCTTTAACAGACAAAGATCGAATTCAAAAAACATTTGGTCACATCGAGTTTTACGAATGCTAAAAACAACCAACTCGAAAAAGTTCAAATATTACGAAAAAGGACGCCTGCAAATAACGGCTATCGGACCAACTGAAATAACAATCGGCACTCCGAAGACAAGAATAAAAGAAGCAAAAGATGGATTCAACCACCCAGACTTGGCTGCTGGCGCACTAGCCAACTTCTTTTGTTGGCCTCCACAACACGTTTTATTGCTTAATCCTCAAGAAACATATTCAATAGAACCTTTTGTGGCATTTCAGATACGAGGAAATCACCAAATAGAAGGCCAATATTATGGCGAACATAAATTTTCTGTGTCATGAACCTTGGCACAATAACCACGGCAACGTGATTATCAGAGCTACGCCATATCTTGAATCGCACGGTCACAAAATCACCGTGACGTTGGCCGCAGGCCACGTCAAACAATGGCCGGAACTAGATGAAGTAACAGAAAGACTTCGGCGAAGGAATTTAGCTGACGCTGCGCAAGCGGCAATCAAAGGCAAGCCAGACTTCATTCTTTGTCACCATAGAAGCATAACCCCTGACTTGTTGCGAAGCAACATACCGTTGGCGATCCTCGAACACACCGACGCTCCAGCCCTGGAGATTTGCCGCAATCTCATTCACCTAGACAATGTAATCGGCGTCATAAAAGGAACCGTATTCACGGACCTCAATTCATACAATGGTCCATTTTGCGAAGGCATGTTTCATGGACCCTCGATAAACGACATGTCTCTTCCTTGTGAATATCCACAAAGAAAAATATCCGACCTATCAAAAATAGAATTGGGGTATTCATTCGGCAGCTTTCCCAGCAACAAAAGACTTCTCGATAAAGACATCGACGATCCACGATCCATCGACGTTTCATTTGTGGGAACTATTGATTATCCCCGCAGCAGACTAATCACGAAGTACCGCAAATTGGCTCTGGCAACTGTCAAGAAAATCAAGAATGGGATTGGATCGAATGGAGTGCCGGTCGATGAATTCGACAGAATTCTAATGTCATCTCGTGTCTGCGTATCCCCTTTGGGCTACGGTGCGTGCTATCGAAGTTTTGAAGGAATATACGCTGGATGTGTAGTTGTTCAGCCAGATTGTTCGTATATGAAAAGCTGGCCCGATATTTACATTCCAAACCAGGGGTTTGTTCCTTGCAAGTCGGACTTCTCTGATCTGGAGAACGTCACAAGCTCCATAGTAGATAATTGGCAAAATTGGCATGATCAACGGCACACCAACAAGGAAATGTTAGTGAATAGCTATTGGAACGAAGAATCATTAGGCAAGCACTTAAAAGGAATACTGGACCGATGCAGTCAAAGAATAAAGTAAAGACATTGATTGTCGTGGCAACATGCAACGGACCTGATGTCATGCTCGATCAACTCGATGCCATCAAATGGTCCTGTCAGGACTCTTACGAAGTAGTGGTGGTAGATGATGTTGGAGGTTTGTCTCTACCTTGCACTGTGTTGCGTTCCAACGGAAAAATCAAGAAGCCCGGCACTGTTGGCTTCAAAGTCAACGAAGGAATCAAATGGGCATTAGACCACATTGATTTTGAAATGGTCATGGTCTTAGATGACGACGCATTGCCTATTGGCAAAGGATTAGACACATGGGCATTAGACATATTCAAAAAGAACCCAAACGCAGGTTTGATTGGCACAATGGACGACGTAAAAGCATGTGCTATGTACAGCGAACCAGCCAGAGTAAATCGTATGTTGGAGCAATTAAAACAATGGATATTGGTCGATAATTGGATTCCACCCAAAGAAGTTGTGTTTTATGCCGTGAACTTCCAAAGTCGAGCGTGCGTAGAAAAGCTCAATTCTATGGGAATGTTAAACCCAGATAAAGAAATCTGGCCATCGCCATGCGAAACATTTCAAAGCTGGGTAACTCTTTTGGCAGGATTTGAATTGTATTTCTGGGGACGTTACCCGGATCAACTTAAACCCCCGCTTTATTCAATGCACCACGGCTCAATCAGTCCTCCAGACCCTCGGACCATTGTTTCTGAATTCCTAGTCCATCACTCTATTAGAAGAATACAAGGAGTAGACGAATGGACAATAAGAAAACATTACCAGAACATGAGGCAACCCCTTCTGTTCTAATCACTGGTGGCTATGGTATTCTTGGCACAAAATTAAATGAAATTATGAATTGCCATAGACCCACACATGAACAAATGAATATCAGAAAAAATCTGATGGATTCTGAATATCTCCGAAGCATTGATCCTCAATCAATTCGGACAGTAATTCACTGTGCCGCACTCAAAAACGAAAGATGCACAAATAATCCAATCGACGCCTTGCTCACCAATATCGTTGGAACTGCTAATGTCGCTCTGTTCTGCGAGACGGTTGGAGCAAATCTTGTCTACATTAGCACTGATTATGTCTTTCGTGGTGATCGAGGCAACTATAAGCCAACTGATGAAGTTGGTCCAGCCAACTACTATGGAGAAACCAAACTTGCTGGCGAATATGTAGCAAAAAGTCTAAAAGATCATTTAATTGTTCGACTTTCATTTTTCCCTGATGTGTTTCCTTACGGAAAAGCATTTGCAGATCAATTAACGACAAGAATTACAGCAACTCAAGCGGCACAAAAGATTGTTGAACTAATTGAATGCAAAGCACGAGGGATACAGCATGTTTTTGGTCCCAAAAGAAGCGTATATGAATACGCCCTAGAGACTGCCGGTGGCAAAACCATAGAGCCTATTTTAATGTCAGGAGACCATCTACAAAGACCAAGAGACACAAGTTTGGAGCAATGATGAAGATTTTAGTAGCTGGAGGGGAAGGATATTTAGGCTCTGTAACATCCAATCTTCTTTGTGAGAGACACGAAGTTGTAAGTGTAGATGTCGGCTGGTTCAAAACAGAATTAGATTCAAGAGTAGCTCGACTCCAACAAGATGTATTTGACATCAATGATCTAACTGGATTCGACGCCGTGATATTTCTGGCCGGATTGTCAAATGATCCCATGTCGGACTTTGACCCTAAAAACAGCTTCGCTCAAAATACGGGATCGCTATTTCACATAGCAAAGATAGCAAAAAGATGTGGATGCAAAAAAATGATTTACGCCAGTTCTTGCAGCGTGTATGGATGGCAAGACAAAGAGCTTCATGAAGATGATGCTGTGTTGGCAGAAACCTACTATGGAATGTCAAAATATCTTGGAGAAATAGCCATACAAAAACTAGCAGACAGAGACTTCAGCGTATGTATATTTCGCATGGGGACACTATCCGGTCACAGTCCAAGAATGAGATTTGACTTAATCATCAATACAATGTGCAGGTCCGTCAAAAAAGACAACATAATTATAATTCACGACCCAGACATCTGGCGACCGATTTTAGACATAAGAGACGCAGCACGGGCATATCAACTTGCCGTTGAATCAACAACGCCATTAGATGGAATCTATAATTTGGCATATGACAACTATCAAGTCAAAGAAGTTGCATCAATGCTAAAAGAAATCACAGGATGTGAAGTGGAAACCAATTATAAGAAAGACATCAGAAACTATCGTGTGAACACAGACAAAATCAGAAGTGTTTTTAATTTTTTGTATTCTCCACAACAAACTGGCAGTGATCTAATGAATAGGAATTACGGAGATATGGATTCTGATCGTTTCTTTAACATCAAGGCATATAGGAAAATAAATGAAAAAGACAGAAACTTGCATTAAGGGATGTTATGAGATTCAATTTGAAAGATTTGAAGATCAACGAGGTTATTTTCAAGAGTTGTATTCTTCGAGCAAATACGAAATACCTCCTGGGGAACAGGTCAGTTGTTCGAGTTCAATGAAAAATGTAATTAGAGGCATTCATTGTTCTCCATATTACAAATTGTGTAGTTGCGTGAGCGGCAAGTTGTTTGACGTAGCTATAGATTTGAGGGAAGACTCCCCAACATATCTAAAGTGGACGGGAACATGGTTAAGCGCAGATAATCGAAAGCAATTCTTGGTTCCAACCGGATGCGGACATGGCTTCTATGCGGCAGAAGACAACACGCTATTAGTGTATTTGCAGGGTGGCAGATACAACAAAGAATACGAAAAAGAAATCAGATGGAATGATCCTAAAATTGGAATTGTTTGGCCGGAAAGTTCCAACTACATACTTTCAGAAAAAGATCAAAATGCTCCATACTTATAACCAAAAAGCGACTGTTCTCACGCACTTCTACAATGAAGAATGGCTGTTGCCACATTGGTTAGATCACCACGCCAGATTATTCGATCATGGCATCATGGTGAACTATGGATCAACTGATAAGTCAGTAGAGATCATCAAAAAGATGACGCCTAATTGGATTATTGTAGATTCAAAGAACTCGATGTTTGATGCTGAACTTTGTGATGTAGAAATGATGGAATATGAAAGAACCGTGACTGGTTGGAAGATGGTTCTTAATGTTACCGAATTTATACTCACAAACGATCTGAAGTCGAAACTAAAAAGGTTGCAAAAAAACAAAACATCCATCGTGAGGTCTATCGGCTATCAAATTAACGATAGCAACAATGAAATATCATTTGACAACAACAAACCACTGATCCTTCAAAGATTTAATGGGCATCTGGATCAGTGGAGATTTAGAATCATTCACAACCACGAAGATGGCGCATACCATGTTGGTAGACACTTCGATACACCACAACTCAAACGCAACCCATATACAAATAGCTATCACGAAACAATTCATGTTTCTGACGACAATTTGTATACTTTATGGTATAGATTTGCCCCATTTGATGAACAACTTCCTCGCAAGATTCAAATATCCAATAAAATACCTGAGTATGATAAACAAAAAGGATACGGTTGGAATCATTGGGATTTAGATAGACAAAAATTGCATTCAAGGTGGCAACAAGAACTACCAAATTGTTTCGACATTAGAAATGATGTGGGCATCGCTCAAGAATTTAAGAATGTAAAGGAAATGTATGATGAAAGATAAAATGATTTCTTTTGGAGGAATTGTTCAAGGACTGGCCGAAAGAGCCGCCGTCATGAAAGTCATCAAAAGTAAATGGCACACTTCAGGACACGAGTGCCAAAAACTAGAAGATGAACTAGCCACTTATACTGGAGCCAAGCACTGCGCTGTAGTCAATTCTGGTAGTTCTGCTAATCTAGTGGCATTGGCCGCTCTAGGACTGGCTCCTGGTAGCAAGGTTTTAACTTCCGGCTGTGGCTTTCCAGCTACCCTAAATCCGATTTTGCATTTAGGATTAACTCCAGTGCTGGTTGATTACAACTTGCCGAGTCACAACATTGACTTGGATCAAGTCGAAGACAAGCTCTCCAAAGATGCAAGCATCAAAGCAATTATATTTGCTCACACTCTTGGAAACCCGGTAGACATGAATCGGATGTCCAGTTTACAAGAAAAATATGGGATTGAAGTCATTGAAGATTGCTGTGAAGCACTTGGAAGCACATTCAACAACCAGCACGTCGGAACATTTGGAAAGTTTGGAACATTCTCATTTTATCCATCACATCAAATCAACGGACTTGGTATGGGTGGAGCGATCATTACAGATGATGCAGAACTTTTGTTGAAAATCAAATCAATGAGAGCTTGGGGAAAAGTTGTGCGAGGTCCAAAATATGGTGGAGATCATATTTCTAAATACAACAATGATGTCCACGGGATTCCATATGACGATCAATTTACATATGCCACATCTGGATGGAATATGCAACTTCCTGATGTCAATGCTGCCTACGCAAGAGTACAAATGACTAGGCTCTCAAAATTCGTGGAACAAAGAGTAGAAAACTACAACCATCTAAGCAATGGTCTAAAAGACCTACCTCTAATTAGCATGAGTGTACATGAATTAGCAAAACCTGCCTATTTTGGATTTCCATTGACACTAAAAGGCGACGGCAGAGACGCACTTTCGGATCACCTATTGGCAAACGACATTAAATCTCGTCCATTTTTTGCAGGAAATATAACACGACATCCAGCATATTTTCATCTATATCAACCATTTAATGTGGCCGACTACATGATGAGCCACGCCATGTTCGTTGGAGTGTGGCATGGATTGAAAAAAACACATATGAAGCGAATACACAAAGCGATCAAGAGCTTTTTCAATGCTTAAACACCCAAAAAATCCCGTAGTCGTCGCCATCTATGTTGCCAAACCAGCTATGGAAGGTCCAATGCCCGTGGGTGGCCATTCAAAAATAAACAGACCGATCTCTGTACCTGAAGTCAATGTTGTAAAAGGGATGGGTATAGTTGGCGACAGATGGTTCGGTGTAAACGCTCTGCGTAGTCGCAACGGGGACATGATTCCCCATAATCATGCACGAAATATCACATTTTTTGAGGAAGAGAAATTCAAAGAAATTCAGCAACTCGGATTTGATATTGAACCAGAAGACATCCGTAGAAATGTGTTAGTTAGAAATTTCCCTCTCAACGATCTTGTAAATAAAGAATTTTCAATTGGTGAAGCTCGCTTTTTGGGAAGCCTTCTGAGTCATGGCTGCGATAGGTTAGAAACCATGACTAACATCGAAGGCTTAAACAAAGCCTTGCATATGCGAGGAGGCATTAGAGCAGCCGTACTAAACAACGGCACAATCCGAGCAGGAGACAAAATCTCTTTAGCGAAAAGAAAAACTGCTCTCGTAACCGGAGCCAATTCTTTTCTTGGCACAGAAGTCGTCAAGAGATTGTCAAAGGAATACAACGTATTGAAAACCGGCACTAAGAAAATAAATGACCCTTATTATTTTCAAGCCGATCTCACCAATGCAACAGAAGCAAAGAAGATGAGCGAATGGGCTTTGTCTAAAGCTCACAACATAGAATCTTTGATTTGCTGCGTTGGTGGAAATAAGATTTTTCCAAAAACCGATGACGCTTACAACATGGAATCCAAAGATATAATTGGATTGTTTAACATGAATGTATTGACCGCAATAAATTGCTGTCGATATGTGCTGCCGAAAATGATAGAAAATAAATTTGGGAAAATCTGCTTCGTAGGAAGCGACCTTGTTGGAAAGCCGCATTCAAATGGATTTATGACGGCCTACACAATTGCGAAAGCGGCACTTCACGAATACACATCACATCTAGCGACTCAACTAAAAGACACAGGCATATGTGTAAATTGCGTTTCTCCATGTGGCATTGCTGGCTCGTTCAACAACGGAAAACCAACAGACGTGTCGCCAGACGAAGTTGCCTGTCAAATTGAAGCTATGTGCGATCCACAATCCAATACAACGGGTCAAGTATTAAGGGTCATCAAACGACTCTGAATTCAACTGGAATCTCCTCTACCAATTTGGTTGCTCTACTATAAACATCATCGAAAGGCATTTTTTTGACCTCTTGAAATATTTTGAGGCTCCTTTCAGCATCCAGAATCTTGGCAGCATCCAAACAATAAAACCATTTCGAGAAGTCGTCATTTTCGTGAACGACATGGTGCCAACCCCATTTCTTGTCATCCAAATCTGGTCGGTATATTGACTCAGAAGATGTCTTCTTATGTCTTGCTAGACACATCATGTAGTCCATGCGATGCAAGTGAATCAGGTGCAAAAATGGATCGGGAGCGACGTTGAAATTCTTGGAATTGTGCCAACCACCAGTCCATTCAATCGGAGATTGAGAAAGCAATGGCTTGTTGTATACTGTGTTTTTATACCAAAATCGCCGTTGGTCCAAAACATTCATCAATGGATCATACGCCGCTTCGTCCCTCATGTGCAAAACTTCAAAACCTGTACATCTGATGTACTCTTCGCTGAGATTTTGAACGTACTCCTTTAACGTCTGTTGCTTCGGAACGACAAACTCATCGACATTCACGAAAAGAACATTTTTGTATAGCCCCAATAGTTGTTTTTGAAAATCACAAGTCACCTTAATTAACCAGTCATTGTCCTGGGTCAACGTATTTTTGACAACAACCCTATTTGGCATATTATCGGTACTGCCATCTGTACTTTCATGGTCCAAGACATAAATATCTCTATCTTGATAGTGTTGCCTGTAATATCGCAGCCAAATCGGAATGAATAATGACTCGTTTCTGCAAATGGTGAATACCGCTGCGGCTCGTTTTGTTTTAAGCATGGATTATTTATAAAACAGAGATTAAGAAATGAAGTATTTTGGACTACACTGGCACGGTTCCAGAGACACACATGATTTGAATCATGTGTGTCATGATTCTAGCGTAACTGTATTTAATGAAGATGGGCATCTCGAATTCCACGGTCAACTTGAAAGATACTCCAGAATAAAAAGAGACGCAAGAAGATTTGATAGCATCTACGAATACTTTCCTAGCTTGTGCAAGCCAAAAACCGGCGATGTTATTGCTTGTGTCAACAACACGAAGCAAAAGCAATCATCCCTGCAATCGTCCACACGGATGGCACAGCCAGACCCCAAGTCGTGGATGAAAACGATGAATGGCTGAACGAATTACTCGTGGAATATGGCAAAATAAACGGAGCCGAATGCTTAATAAATACATCATTAAACACTGGCGGTCGTCCAATTGCGGAAAATGCAGATCACGCAAAATACGATCTTAAAGGCCATGATGTTGTCCTGTGTAATATAGCAGACAAGACCATCAAGTTATTGTAAGTGCAACTCTCGCTTTTGTTAGAGCTTGTCCCACTATCTGGTGCATGTCGTAATATTTATAAGTGCCAAGTCTCCCACCAAATATCACCTTGCCAGGAGGCGATTCCGTCGAATATTTCATGTAGACTTCTTTGTTAAGATCATCAACAATAGGATAGAATGGTATCTTGCCGTGATCGTAAGCGTCGGGATATTCTCTCGTGATAACTGTCTTGGGACAATTCATGAAAACAAAATGTTTGTGTTCTATAATTCTCGTGTACGAAACATTTTTGTCAGCATAATTGACAATGCTTGTCCCCTGGAAATTACCATCCATAACTTCTGTTTCAAATTTCAACGACCTGTATTGAAGCTCTCCGTATTTGTATCCAAAAAATTCATCAATTTTGCCAGTGTAAACTGTACACTTCGCCGATTCCTGTAATTCTTTTTTGTTGTCAAAAAAATCAATGTTAAGCAAAACCTTAATGTTTTTGTGATCCAGCATATTCTCAAACATATTTGTGTAACCAGCAATAGGAACGCCTTGATAGTCATCTGAAAAATATCTATCATCGTAATTCAATCGAATCGGCAATCTCTTGATGATAAAGCTAGGCAATTCTTTTGCACTTCTGCCCCATTGTTTCTCTGTGTAGCCTTTAATGAAAGTCTCATATATTTCCGATCCAACCTGACTCAACATCCAATCTTCAAGATTGGATGGATTTTTAATGTTATGCCGAACTTCTTCTAATTTTTTGATGGCCTGTTCAGGTGTGATGACGCCCCACAATTGATGTAAAGTCATCATGTTTATGGGAAACGAGTACATGGTTCCATTGAACAAAACTTTGGTTCTTTGTTGAAAGCTATTGAATTTAGCAAACCTGTTTACATGCTTCCAAATATTTTCATTTTCAGTGTGGAATGTGTGAGGTCCATACTTGTGTACGTCTATGCCTTCTATTTTTTCAGAATAACACATGCCACCAATATGTGATCTTTTGTCTATAAGCAAAACAGTTTTTCCTGCGTCGGCCACTTCTCTGGAAAAAACCGAGCCAAACAAGCCAGCGCCCACAACTAAAAAATCATACATACAATCTCTTTGATTAAAAAAAAAGGGAACCAAAACTATACGAGTAATGGCTCCCTTATCCTTGGTCGAGGTTTTGCCTCTATTGGTTTTCGCCCAATCAGTGCCTCAAAGCATCCTGATCCTGCATTGGCTATTGCCCACTCGCAACCATAGATCAAACTTCCATGCAGACAGTCGGAACTATGTTAGCGTCACGGACTGAAGTTAGGGAGTCAGTCAAGGACACAGTATCTATAATACTGAGGAAGAAATTTTAGAACACGAGAAAAATATATGCTCAAGTTGGTGAAAAAGAAGGTAAAGAAGCCTGTTTCGTTGAAAGACCACCAAGAAAGACGCAACAAGATTCTCATCAAAAGACGCAGCGGCGGCTACGGTGAC
>Ga0209702_10004570_pt1 | contig 19922 bp, 19 predicted proteins | sample FRY01_FD_187210 | JGI IMG/M metagenome (GOLD analysis project Ga0209702, IMG submission 187210) | Freshwater microbial communities from Lake Fryxell liftoff mats and glacier meltwater in Antarctica - FRY-01 (SPAdes) (version 2) | ecosystem: Environmental > Aquatic > Freshwater > Ice > Glacier...
GTTTTGGGAAAAGGCCACCATCCTGCACGCCGAGCACCATCGGCCTGCGCATTTGCCAGTGCGTGACCGGTTTGCGCGGCACTACTCTGACTTTGCCTCGCTGTGGCGGCAAGACCATGCGCGCATGCTGCAGCTCACACAAGAGTGGCATGACAGCGAACCATTTATCGACAAGCTCAACCGCGCCGAAAAGCTGGGCATGCTACCCAGTGCCGAGCAATGGCAGATGCTCAGCCCGAATTGATGCTTGCCAACCTGCGCCGGCTGGTCAGTCATGTTCCCCTGCTAGAGCAAGCGCTCGCCCAGCTCGCCCAAGCAGCGCAGCAGCGCAAAGGGGGCATGATTGACCAGCTATCGTCGGGTTAGCGCAGACGCAGGCCGACAATCTCCAACCGCAGCAGCCATCACAAAAAAGGCCATCAGCCCCAACAATTGGAATCCGACCCCGATTACCCGGACCCCGATTACCCAGCGTGGTGTCGAACCCCGAGTTCCTGAAAGAAGGCGCCGCGGTCACGGCCTACAACCCGGTGGCAATGCAGGAGTAGCGGCGGATATTCGCCGGCTTCTCGGTTCACAGCCAGATCGTAAAAGGCCCCGGCTTCTGGCAAACGGCCGAGGATAAAATTCCCGCTGGATTCGCCGCCTGCGTGACGCTCACCCGGATCATCATGTCATTGCACGCGGGATGGCATGTGCGGCGCGATGGAGCCCATGACCTGGCCCAAGCCAAACAGCACGCGCTCCTTAAGCAGGCAACCGAGGAGCGGTGTGAGCAGATAGAATTGCGCACCTAGAAACGCCCGTGCACAAACGTTGAAAAGTAAAAGGCAACCAGGATTTTTGACATGACGGAAGCCCCCTGCTTTTCCGGGGGACTCAGTTAGGTTGGAGTTGTTTGAACCATGCCTATCCGGTTGACACAGGTTGGATGGAATCCTCGGGGTGGTCAGTTCAGTGACAACCTGTGTCAACCGGATAGGCATGCATTGAACTGTAGGAGGAATCTGATGAATTTCAAGGTGACATTGGATCGTGACGAAGATGGTATATGGATTGTGGAATGTCCGGCCATCCCAGGGTGTGTCAGCCAGGGAATGACGCGCGAGGAGGCAATGGGCAACATTCGGGAGGCCATCCAGATGTGCCTGGAGGTCAGGGCTGAACAGGGTCTGCCGCTGACTGTGGAGACACGCGACGTGGAAGTGGCACTCTGATGCCAACGCTTCCGGTTCTGAGCGGGCGCGAAGTGGTGAGGGTGCTGGGTTCAATGGGCTGGGCAGTTACCCGGCAGCGGGGCAGCCATATCATTTTGACCAAGCCGGGGGAGCCAGCGACGTTGTCTGTACCAGATCATAAAGAAGTAGCCCGTGGAACACTGCGCAGCCTGCTGAGATCAGCAAATTTGACCTCGAACGAATTTGTGGCTCATGTCTAAGTGGCGCATTTTGGCGGCGAGGCCCAACTGGGCGGCAAAACTATTACTGTCTGGGGCCTGGCCTTCAAGTCCAACACCAACGACATGCGCACGACGCACCGATCCGCGTCGTCATCAGCGCGTTGCTGCGGGCCGGTGCGCGCATCCTGGCGCACGACCCCGTAGCCGAGGATGAGACCCGCCGCGTGCTGGCGCAGGACTTGGCCGACGCGCCCGCCTTATTGGAGAACCTGCAGTTTGTGGTCAACCCCATGGAAGCAGTGCAGGGCGCCGATGCCCTGATCATCGTCTATTGGGCGCTGGTACTTCGCAGCCCGGCGCTCAGGTGACCCGGTGGCAGCCCTCAAAGACCGTTTGCGTGGTGACATCGGGCGCTTCCCCAGCCTGCTCCCATAGGTCATCGATGTCTTGACCACCCAGCACCGGGAGTGAGCACCCCGGCTGGCTGCTGGACGATGCAGCTGCACTGTGACAACCCATGAAAATCACGGTGGTCGGCACCGCCGACCTGGTACACGCGGCGATTGCCGAGGAACTGGCCAAACACGGCATCGACACCCCCTACAGCGTGGTGTCGAACCCCGAGTTCCTGAAAGAAGGCGCTGCGGTCGACGACTTCATGCGCCCGGACCTGTTCGCCCCCGGCGCCACGGTCACGGCCTACAACCCGGTTGCAATGCAGGAGTAGCGGCGGATATTCGCCGGCTTCTCGGTTCACAGCCAGATCGTAGAAGGCCCCGGCTTCTGGCAGACGGCCGAGATTGAAGACGTGCCGGCGCTGGTCTGCGCAACGCTGGCCGCCCCCTTACCGCCGACCAAACTGCCTACCCAATCGCCGACCTGGCCCAGCGTAGACGTCGCATGCTCACAACACCGCTTCGAGCCCCTTACGCTGAATCAGTGAAAGCAGCTTCAACGACGGGCCGCTGGGCTTCTTGTCGCCAATCTCCCATTTCTGAACGGTCGACAGACTGGTGTTGAGAACAGCTGCAAACACCGCCTGGCTGAGGTGGGCTTGCTCGCGCAGAAGTTTGATCTTCTGCGGCGCCATCTCCGGGACGTCGAGGTTGGCCAGCGCATCGAATTCACCCATGCGGCGTTTGTTGATCAAGCCAGCGCTGTGCAAGCCACGCGCGGTTTCGAGCATCTCGTCCCTGATGCGACTATTACGTTCAATCTTGGCCATTAGTTAGCTCCATAAGTTGATCGGCGGCAATTGCGTCTGCAGAAAGAACCAACACTCTCCCATCGTTGTCGCGACGATCATTCGTACTCCCCCCCGTTTGCCTTGGCCAGGCAAGGCCACGCGTTTCTTGACCAAGTGCCCGCCAAGATCAGCGTCTACGAGCCCTCGCGCCATTTCATCCACGGCTGCGCTCAATGCGCCATCGGACACACCGACCTTACGCATCCAGCGGGAGAAGGTTCGGGTACGAAATATCCTTCGCATGGGCGAACTGTATCACTAAGTGCGATGTTTTGGAGTGAAAATACCCCACCCCCAATTTGCCCCCTAGAATCCCCAGGGTAGCCAACATCGCCATCCGGGAGCCCCCCCCATTAACGTCACCCAAGAAGTCTTGCGCGTGCTCGATGAGGTACTCAGCCTCAATGGCCGCAGCGCCGCATTTACCCGCGACACCCCCTGCTGACAGCCTGATCCGGCAACCCGAAGGCAATTCATGAAAATCACGGTGGTCGGCACCGCCGACTTGGTGCACGCGGCGATTGCTGCAAAAGCCCAGGACCTTTGGCGTCAAGCCGGCTTCTCCATTCACAGCCAGATCGTAGAAGGCCCCGGCTTCTGGCAGACGGCCGAGATTGAAGAACTGCCGGCGCTGGTCGACGCCACGCTGGCCACCCTATCGTCCGTGTCGTCCCTGCCATCCCTGTCGTCCGCCTCAGAAATGGCTACGCCGTGAGCTATAGCGAACAGGCCATCGACTTTTGCTGCGCGCACGACACACTGGTCGGTGTGCTGGGCGTCCCCGAATCCGCCGCCTCGCTGGGTGTCGTGGTCGTGGTGGGCGGTCCGCAGTACCGGGCTGGTAGCCACCGGCAGTTCGTGCTGCTGTGCCGCGCGCTTGCCGCAGCCGGCATCGCCACGCTGCGATTCGACTACCGCGGCATGGGAGACAGCAGCGGCGAGCATCGGGATTTCAGCAATGCCAGCGCCGACATCGCCGCGGCCATCGATGCCCTGCAACGCCAGCTTCCGTCGGTCACGCGGGTATGCCTGTGGGGCCTGTGCGACGGGGCTTCGGCGGCGCTGCTGTACTGCCAGGACACCGGCGACCGGCGCGTCAGCGGGCTCTGCCTGCTCAACCCCTGGGTCCGCTCCGACGCAAGCCTGGCGCGAGCCCAGGTCAAACACTACTACGGGCAGCGGCTGCGGCAAAAGGAATTTTGGGTCAAACTGCTCAGCGGCCAGGTGGCGGGTGCGGCCCTGGCAGGCCTGTGGCGCAATCTGCGCGCGATGGGCGCCAGCGCCAGCGCCAGCGCCAGCGCCAGCGCCAGCGCCAGCGCCGGCCCGTCCAGCCCGTCCGGCCCGTCCGGCGCATCCGGCGCATCCGGCAACGCATTCGGCGGCGACCGCCAGCGGCCGTTCCAGCAGCGGATGGCGCAGGCCTGGCAGGGATTCGGCGGCCAAGTGCTGCTGCTGCTGAGCGGCGATGACTACACCGCCAAGGAGTTCCTGGAATACGTGGCGATGGACAAAGCCTGGGCCGGCCTGCTCGACCAGGCGCATGTTTTGCGCTGCGACCTGCCGCAGGCCGATCACACCTTTTCGAATGCGCAGGCCAGGTCCCAGGTGGAAGCCCTTACGCTGGACTGGCTGCAGTCACGGGTTGCCGCCTGATGCGCTACCAGAGTTTCGATCCCTCAAACTGCGGGTTTCCGCAGCCCCGCGTGCCGGTGCTGCCTCCCCTGGGCCGACGCGCGCTGGCATGGCGCGGGCCCACTGCGGCCAGGGCATTGACCACGGCGCCCAACGCCCGCTTCTACACGCGCGGACGCTACGCGATGACCGAGGCCTACCGCTTGTGCGGCGTCGGCCCCGACGCACCGCTGCTGGCGCCTGCCTACCATTGCCGGACCATGCTCGATCCGGCGATCCGACTGGGCGCGGACGTGCTGCTCTATCCCGTCACGCAAGCGCTCAAGCCCGATCTGGCGGGGCTGGCGGCCTGCCTGGCTGCATCGGCCAAGCGCCCGGCGGCCCTGCTGGTGACCCACTACTTCGGCTTCGCCCAGGCCTTGGACGAACTGCTGGCGTTTTGCAGGGAGTCCGGCCTGGCGCTGATAGAAGACTGCGCGCACTGCCTGTTCCTGCCGGGCCAATCGGCGCAGATCGGATTACAGGGACGGTACTGCGTCTCCAGCCCCTACAAGTTCTTTGCTATCGAAGACGGCGGTGTGCTGTGGGCCAACCAGCAAGCCCCGCTGCCCACCCAGCCGCTGCAGGCGCAGGGCATGGTTCAGGAAATCAAGGGGCTGGCCCGCGCCGCCCAGCGGGCTTGGAGCCAGACACCGCTTGACGATACCGCTGCGTACGGCGCGGCCGCCAGCGTCGACACCGCTGGCAACGAGGGCGAAGACCGCCTGCATGACAGTGAAACGCCCTCCGCCTACTACGACGTGTCGGCGGAACATGCGCAGGCGCTGGCCGTTTCCCGGCTGCTGCTGGGCCATACCGATACCGAGCGCCTGAGCCGGCTGCGCCGGTCCCACTACCGCGCCTGGTTGCAGGCAGTGAGCGGCCTGCCCAACTGCCAGCCGCTGTACGCCGACCTGCCGCAAGATACCGTGCCCTATATGTTCCCGTTGCGCATAGACCACCCTGAGAAGCACTTTTACCAGCTCAAGCGATTGGGCGTGCCGGTCTGGCGCTGGGACGACATGGCCGTGTCGAGCTGTGCGCCGGCGATGGATTTCCGCACCCATTTGCTGCATCTGCCCTGCCACCAGGCGCTGACGCCGAACCAGATGCGCTGGATGACCGGCACGGTGGCCGCGGTCATGACAGGCCAGACGGTGGGCGGGTCGTCATGAACCGCTGGAGCGTGCGCCAGCTGGACCGCGGCCTGGGCGAATACGCGTCGGCCTGGGACGCGCTGCATGCGCGGCTGTTTCGCGACAACCCCATGCTGGACAGCCGCTACATCGACGCGCTGCTGCAGCACTTTGGCGACGGCTCCGAGCGCATGTGCATTTTTCATACAGGTGGTGTCCCCCAGGCCATGTGCGTGCTGCATCCGAGCAGCACGGGCCTGTGGGCCACCTTTTTGCCGTCGCAGGCCCAGATCGGTCCCGCGCTGCTGAATCGGCCGGAGCTGGTGCAGGCCCTGTTTCAGGCCTTGCCCGGCGTAGTCGGCGAGATCGACTTCCTGTGCAATGACCCCGCCTTCGGCGACCTGTCGAATCCGGACAACCGGCGGCGCGAGAGCCGGGATCATGCCTTGACTGTGGATATAGACCTGACAGGCACCTTCAAAGAGTATTGGGCGAGTCGCTCAAAAAATCTGATCAAAAACATGTCCCGGTATGAGCGGCGATTGCAAGCCGATGGCATGGACCAACGACTGGAGCGCATCGACGATACCGATGCCTTGGAAGCTGCAGTGGCTCGCTACGCCCGCCTGGAATCCAGCGGCTGGAAGGGCATGCAAGGCACGGCCGTGAACATGGGTGATGCACAAGGTGCGTTCTACCTGGATCTGATGTGCCGATTCGCCAGTACATCCGGCGCTTGCGTTTACGAGTTGTGGTTCGGTGAACACCTGGCGGCGTCGCGACTGGTGATCGTCACAAACTCAACCCTTGTCATTCTGAAAACAGCCTATGCAGAAAACCTTAGCCAGTATGCCCCTGGCCGCCAACTATTGCGCCATGTGATTCAAGACGCCTTCCAGCGCATTCCGGGCGGAAGAATCGAGTTCTACACCGATGCCGATGCGGACATGCGATCCTGGTCGACTGGGCAACGCTGGATCAGGCATGTCAGCTTCTACCGCTACCCGATAGCCGGCAACATATTCATGATGATGCGTGCAGGACGTCAGGCTCTTCGTTTTCGCCGAGCGCCAAAAGCTGTTGAACCAGCGGGCCGAAATGCCGCAGGTGTCGAGGTGTATTCGCATCCAGACGAGTTCCCCAAGGACGTACTTAGCTTTTTCCAGTCAGAAGAGTTGTCGAGCATAGAAAAGACCGTGACTTGGTATGGCAATTTTGTGGACACGGTCTACCCAAACCACGGCGGTGTACGCTTTTACGTACTGCGTATGAACGGTCGACCCGTTGCCGCGCTTCCTATCTTGGTCGAGCAAGGCAAGATGGGAAAACAGGTTCGCTCCCTCTCCAATTATTACAGCGCCCTTTACGCGCCAGTCATCGCGCAAGAGGTGAAGGCGGATGATCTAGTTCCGTTGATCACGGCTATTTGCGCAGCGCATGCTCCGGTAGGGTCGTTCAGAATGGCACCGATGGATCCAAAGGCTCGCACCTACCGGCGCCTGCTCAACGCCATGCGGTCGGCCGGACTTGCACCTTTTCAATTTTATTGCTTCGGCAATTGGTATCTGTCAGTCAAAGGCGACTGGGCGAGTTACCTTGCCGGACGGCCAGGCAAAGTCCGCAGCACCATCAAGCGCATGAGTAAGAAGTTTGACGCCGATGGCGGCAAGCTTGAAATCGTACAAGGCGGCCACGCTCTGGAAGAAGGCATCAAGGCATTCGAGCAGGTGTATGCCGCCAGTTGGAAAGTTCCTGAACCGTATCCAGACTTCGTGCCAGGTCTGATCCGTGCCTGCGCCGAAAAGGGTTGGCTTCGTTTGGGATTGGCTTGGCACGAGAACAAACCCGTTGCCGCGCAGCTTTGGATCGTGGCCAGCGGTACGGCCAGCATTTACAAAGTAGCCTACGATGAGGCCTACAAGGTCTATGCCCCGGGCACACTGCTGACGGCCATGTTGATGCAACATGTACTTCAAACGGACGGTGTTGCCGAAGTCGACTACCTGATCGGCGACGACCCCTACAAGCAGACCTGGATGAGCGACCGCCGGGAAAGATGGGGACTGGTTGCCTACAACCCGCGCTCACTAGGCGGACTGCTCGGCCTGCTGGTCGAGATAGGGGGGCGTGCGATACGGTTTGTGACGACGCGCCGGTCGCGGTAGGGCCGAAGATTGCTCCTGCCGTGAGTCATGACGCGAAGCGCTCCCTGGAATACGTGCGGCTTCCGGCCCGACGACACCGTGGTGCAGAGCTTGTTCGCGCAGTTTCTGGGGCAAGCACAAGCGCAAGGCAGAGGCTCTGCGCAGGATGGAGATTGCGATCGGGAAGGCGGGTGACAACGCGATATCGAACTACACCATCGGCACTGTGTACCTGGCAGCAGCTTCAACCCGACGCTGAGTACACTTATCCACAATCGCTGATCTCAAGCTCAGCGATCCCTCCTGGATCAATTTTGAATCGGCACCCCCGGTGGGCCAATATTCAATCGGCGCCGACACTCATTAAATGAAAATTGCTCTTTTATGCTCCGGCCTTGGCAACGTGCACCGTGGCCATGAAGTGTTTGCCACAGACTTGTTTGATCTGATGAGTGATGCGATAGACATCACGCTGTTTAAAGGGGGCGGCGCGCCTGCACCCAAGCAGGTGGTGGTAAATAACCTGCCCCGCTACTCGCCCTGCCTGGACCACATTCATGTGGCTGTATCGCCCAAGTGGGCTGCTGCTGTGCAAGTGCAAGAGCGCAACCGCTTAGAGGGGGTTACTTTTGCCTATGGTGCACTCAAGCCCTTGCTGGAGGGCAACTTTGACGTCATCCATTGTCTGGAGTGGGATGTTTGCGATGTTTTGTACGAGCACCGGCATCTGTTTGCGCGTACACCTAAAATTCTTTTCTCAAACGGCGGCGCCATACCCGCCCGGGATTTGCCCCGCTGCGATTTTGTGCAAGAGCACACCAACCTGAATTTGAAATACAGCGCCAAAGACAAGGCGTTCATGATCCCGCATGGCGTAGACCTTCAAGTATTTAATCCCCAGGTTGAAACAGATTTCCGTATTCAAAATGACATACCCGCAGACGCATTTGTGGTCATTAGCGTGGGCGTGGTCTCGCACACCCACAAGCGCATGCACTACGTTATTCAGGAAGTGGCTGCCGTTAAAGACGCCTATCTGGTTGTGGTGGGCCAGGAAACCAATGACACTGCTGCGATCAAGGCCCTGGGCCAACGCCTGATGCCGGGGCGCATTATTTTCACCAAAATGCCCCACAGCGAGTTGCCCAAAGCCTATGCAGCGGCCAATGTGTTTGCGCTCGGTTCTGTGTTCGAGACTTTTGGTATTGTTTTCATAGAGGCCATGGCTATGGGCTTGCCAGTCATATGCACCCAGCACCCAAACCAGCGCGACATTGTGAAAGAAGGGCTGTTTATAGACGTTACACGCCCCGGCGCACTAACCCAAGCCCTGCAAAGCCTGAGCGGCAGTGAATTTTCCGCGCTGGGTCAACGCAGCCTTGAGATTGCCCGCAAGCACTATGACATGAGCGTTTTAAGAAGCCAGTACATCGAGCGCTACACCGCCATAGCGGCAGCAACCGTTGCGCTGCCTACGCATTCGTGGTTTAGCAAAGTGAAGTCGAATGCGAAAAACGTGCGCCGACAACTAGACCGGCTCATTTACGGCAACGCTGAGTAAGAGCAAGCACCGGCATGCCCCATAGTTCAGGCCACAGGTCTCGCAGAAACATTATTCGCAGCGCCTTTACTTTGCGCTCAGAAGGGCTGGGGCAAAGCGTTGTGCGGGGCGCGGGCTTGCAATTTTTGGGCATTGCCTTACGCACCCTCATCACTATTTTTTCAACGGCCGTTTTGGCCCGGCTGTTAACCCCGGCTGATTTTGGTTATATCGCCATGGCCCTTGTGGTTACCGAGTTTGCCGCCCTGTTCGGTGCGTTCGGTTTTACCAACGTGCTGATACAGCGCAAAGTGATCAACCGCCTGCAACTCGACACCGTTTTTTGGGCTAGTTTGGGCATTGGTACGCTGCTTGCCGGGCTGGTTGTTGCGATGTCGTTGTTCTCGGGCTTGATATTTGCCGACTCTCAGGTTGGCCCGCTGCTTCGGGTGCTAGCTATTAGCTTTGTCATCAACAGCCTGGGGGCTGTACCCTGGGTGGTGCTGTCCCGGCAGCTCATGTTTCGCACAGAGTTTTATATACAAGTCTTGCCGGTGGTGATTCGCACGGTTGCAGCAGTTGCCATGGCCTACGCGGGCATGGGCGTTTGGAGTCTGGTCTGGGGGGGCATTGTGGGGGCGGTTTGCGGCATATTGATCAGCTTTGCCCGGGTGCCGTTTGTGCCACGGTGGCGCTTTCACATGGCGTTTATCACCTCAACCTGGCGCATCAGCGGCGGCTATTTTGGCAACACCGCGCTTTATTACATCAGCACCAACCTTGATTTACTGTTATTAGGCCGTAGCTTGGGCGCCACGTCACTGGGCTACTACCAAAATGCCCGCTCACTGACCGACGAAATCCGTGCCCGTATTGCCATGCCTTTGCAGCATGTGTTGTTTCCGGCATTTTCAGCCGTGCAGACAAACCGTGACCGATTTCAAAACATGGTGATGACGGCAGGGCGGCTGCTTGCTGCAGTGGTGGTGCCAGTGGGGTTTGGCGTGTCGGCCAATGCTACAGAGCTGGTGCTGGTGCTCTACGGTGAGCAATGGCGCCCCATGATCCCGGTGATGGCCATGTTTGGCATTAGCGCCGCCCTGCGCGCAGCCACCGCCATTGGATCACCCCTGTTTAATGCTAACAACAAGGTTGGCCTGGCCCTGCGCTACAACAGCATAGGCACGGCGCTTCTGATTGGGGGTGTTTTGCTGGCCATGCCCTACGGCATTGAAGCAGTTGCAGCATCTGTGGCCCTGACCTCTTTGTACTCACTGGTCAGCTTTAGGGCTGCCTTTGGGCTGATCGGGCTGGGTATGCGCGATGTACTCAATGTGCTTGCAAGGCCCATGGTGGCAGCCACAGCCATGTGGTTGCTGACAGAGGCATTTCGTCAGTGGCAACTGGATTTGCCGGTCGCTGGCCTGCTTGCCATACAGGTGGCCTTGGGTGCAGCGGTTTACACGCTAACTTTGCATTTGTTATCCCGGCAATACTGGCTTGATTTCAGCCAGGCTGTTAGGCTGTTTGGCAAAAAAGGCTGACCCGAAAGTACACTTTCACCATGCAAGAGACGCAAACCGAAGTCCCCGAGCCGCCCCGCGCTTTCTGGCAAGACCTGAGCAATTACGACCAAGGCCTACAGCAGAGCTTGCTTGTGCCGCTGCAGAAGGCCATTCAAGATCACGGCCATGTGCCGCAGACGCTGCAACGGGCCACCTTGCAGCATCTGCACTGGTACTTCACGGTAGATGCCCGCGAGCGCGCGCCCACCGTGGTGGTGAAGGGCGATTTGATGGATGTATTTCACAACCATGTGCGCCAGATCATGGGCCATATTGACCGTGCCGCCCTGGATGCACTGGATGCCAATCGGGTCAGCCCCGAAATACGCCAGGCGCTGCTCTCTTACCAAAACCCGCACCTGTGCACCCCTGCCGTGGTTGACGCCTATGACCACGAACAGGGCCTGGCCCGGCTTACCTATTTTGTGCATGGCGACCCCCCGCCCGAGGGCTTTGTAGTTGACGGCAAACCCGTTAAGCCCGCCTACTGCAAATACCGCGCTTGCAACTACTACAGCCGCCGCTTGCTGCGCCAGCGCATTGTCTGGCTGCCCATTGCTGGCGCCACCGCCCTAGAGATGACGCTAAATGGCGTCGCCGTACCCGTGGCATTGGGCACGCACCCACAGCAAGCTTTAGCCGCTGCTGCGCTGCTACCCGCCGCCCGGGTGGCCTACCCGCCGGGCAAGGGCGGCCAACAGCCGCTGCCCACAGGCTGGGCGGGCTGGAAGGTGCGCTTGATGAAGGCCATGGCCCGCTTTCCCCTGGTGCGGCATAAGTTTGCCAAAGCATGGGTTTTCTTGGACCGTGAAGAAGACGCGGATGACAACGCCGAGCACCTGTACCGGTGGGTGCGCAAGCACCACCCCGAAGTCAACGCCTGGTTTTTGCTGACACCCGACTCATCAGACTGGGCGCGCTTGCAGGCCGAGGGCTTCAGGCTGGTGCCCCCCGGGCTCAAGCGCAAACTGCTTATTCTTAACTGCGACCACATTATTTCGTCGCATGCGGAGCTGGTGTTTGGTGGTTTTGACCGTGCTTTGTATGGCGATGCCATGCAATGGCGATATACATTTTTGCAGCATGGGGTCATTAAAGACGACATATCGCATTGGCTGGGGCCGCGTGAATTTGACTGCTTTGTTACCAGCAGCCCTGCGGAACACCAGTCTGTGGTGGGGGACGACACTGCCTACCAATATACCGAACGTGAGGTAAAGCGTACCGGGTTGCCGCGTTTCGACCACCTGCGTCAGCTAGACCGCAGTGTACCCGTGGGCGATAAAAATATTCTGTTGTTTATGCCGACTTGGCGTTCAAGTCTGGTTGACGAAAGATCTGCCGCCATTAATTTTGCAGAAAAGAAAAAGGCCATCGCGGAATCTGAATATGTACGTCACTGGCGTGCTGCGTTGGCAGACGAGAGTTTGCGTGATTCAGCCATCAAAGCGGGTGTGCGACTTGTATTCCTACCGCATCCCAACGCAGTGCCATTTCTTGATGCGTTTGAATTACCAACGCATATTGAAATTGCAACAAAAAGCAAAGTGAGCATGCAAGAGATATTTGCTCGCAGCATTGGGTTCGTCACCGATTACACTTCAGTAGCATTTGATATCGCCTTTTTGAGAAAACCCGTCTTTTACTACCAGTTTGATCGGAAAAACTTCTACGGTGGTGATCACAATTGGCGAATTGGATATTTTGACTATGAGAGAGACGGGTTTGGCCCAGTTCGATATGCTGAATCGGATTTACTGGCAGAACTACAGGGATTCTTGGAGAGTGGTTGCCAAGCAAAGGAACCTTATTTAGAGCGAATGGTGAGCGCTATGCCTGAATACGAAAACTTCTCATGTCAAAAGGTGTGTAATGAAATACTCAAACTGCATGATTATAAATTACCAAATATTTGATGGTAGCAGACTACCTTTTTTAACTTGGCTGCAAGAGCATCAGGGATTTATTCTTTTTAGACTTCTCAGCAACCTGATTGGAAAAAAGGTTTTAATGTAACCCCGTACGCTATTAACACTTGGTGAACATTTAAGCGATTCAAGGTATTCACGTCGCGCATCCTGCAGCCGGAAATTTGTCGCCAATAAATAACCTAAATCCAATGAATAACTTGCGATTTTCTTTTTATATTGTTTCACTTGCTCTTTTGTTATTTTTTTTCTAATGCGAATGAGATTTTGGTGATGCATTAGAGGCGCGTCCCGTAATGCTTTTTCTTGGTTCCGAGTAATACTAGATTCATGGTACCGATACGAACTCAGGACTTGGTTGAGAAATCCAATTTTTCCCTCTAATCCGATCCTTATCCATTGATCAGTATCTTCACCAATCGTAAACTGAGTATCAAATCTTAATGCCTTCGGCGTAATTCTTGCTGGTGCAATGAGGACTGATTGGGTGTGCATGGCGCCCATGAAAAGAGATTGAAAAACAAAAAACCTCTCACTGCACACACTCCATCCGTCACCTACAGTCGTCATGTATGTTGACGCCCGAGCAAAGAAATTCGCGTTGGTCAAATACGTGCCCGACAACGCGTACCCATTTTCATCTATCAGACGAAGATCATGAAAAACTGCTACCAAGTCGGTCTTATTTTCAAGGTGATTTACCATTAGCTCTAGCCGATTTTGGTCATACAAATCATCAGCATCTAAAAAAGCAATGTATTCGCCACTGGCAGCAGCAATGCCGTCATTTTTGGGGAAGCAAGGTGCACCGGAATTAGCTCTATTTATTATGATTACACGATTATCAGAATTTGCATATGTATTACATATATCCAGTGTTTTGTCTGTTGAGCCATCATTGACAACTATTAACTCCAAGTCTGGCATGCTCTGAGTAAGAACTGACTGTATACTTTCGCCAATATACTTTTGGCAGTTGAATGCCGGCATAATCACAGATACTTTTGGCATTCTATCTACTTAACCTGGTATTTTGTTTTTCCAGAACGACTCGGCTGATCTCATCACCGTATTTTTTGTTAATTGCAATGCAATCAAATTCAATCAAACCTAGTGCAGGATCATGACTGACAGGGAATGAATTGCTCCATGAAAATCCATGCTTCCCCAATGAAGGCAGCATTTCCTCGTAGTTTGGCATCCCCTTGTAAATTGTCTGAACTGCAACTTCAGTTTGAAGCGCGCGTATGGTGCGCAAAAATTCGTTTGCACCTTTGAGGACTTCAAGGTCAAAACCTTGCGTATCAAGCTTAAGGTAGGGTGCCTTTACACCCAATTTCTGAAAATAGTCAGAATAAGAGTCAAGTGTGGAAATTTGAATACTTTCGCCACGAACGATTTGATTTTTTCCATCAAATTGTTTAGATAATAAGTCGATATCATTCGGTTCTAAAAATGAATTGAAGTGCGAGTCGGCGTTACGTTGAAAGTGCGTGTTTCAAAATTTGACCCTAACGCATAGGGTTCAATATGCCATTTGGGGTCTGTGTGTTTACACTGCGCCAACACTTTCGGGCTTTAAGGCACTCAGGATCGGGCTCAAAAGATACAATCCAACCTTCAAACCCCACTGCCTTACGGATAAAGTCTCGATATTGACCAAGATTTGCCCCAACATCAATTACAAGGTCTATTTTATAAAGATCAAAAAGTCGACGTAGAAAAATTTCAAATGGGTATTGATCCAGCCGCCAGCTAGGGATGATTGTTAGTCCCAGCATATTTGCCATGGACGAAACTATCTTTTTAATCATTTCTATTACTCCCTTTTGCAAATTTGCAGGAAGACCCATCGTAGACCACAATGAGCGCCAAATCTGCCATGCTTTGCGCCAGCACATATTCAATGCTTTCGCTGATATATTCCGCCCCGTTGTAGCAGGGAATGGTCACGTTGACACTTTGCATTGTTTACTGCCCGGGTTCTTTCCATTGTCCGGCAGTCTTTAAGGCTTGCTCCAACTCTGTCCACTGCAGCCCCATGGCTTTGGCTTTATGGGCTTGGGCTAATGCCGGTTCAAATTCCCGCATCTCTAAAAACACGGTGCCAATGGTGTAGTGGGATATGGCGTTATCGCCCGCATCGCTGATGGCTGCATTCAATTGTTGTATGGCCTCTTGTTTGCGGTTTTGTTTGCCTAAAAATTGTGCAAACACGCTTCTGGCAACCGTGTCATTGGGCCGGTACCGCACAGCACGTTCCAGATAGCACTCCACGGTAAATTTCGCGCCTGGCGGCGTGTCGGTTTTATGCCGTTCCCCGAGTTTGATCATGGTGAGCAAGGCGCGGTGATGGTTTGGAAACACGTGCAGTGTGTAACCCACATCTGAGGCCATGCCTGCAAATGTTGTTGTTGCGGGTTTAGTCAGGCTCTCAACGCCGGGGGTAAAGTGCGCGCCTTCAACCAACTTCAGGTTCTCTTTGGTCGCTGTGCGGTAGTCAAAAGGCCCGTAGTGGTTTTGAAAGGGGTCGCCGCAGGTGTTGGCGCCAGCCGTTTGCGCTTGAACTACCCGTGGGTACAGGCTGAAGGTGAATAGCAGGCTGGTCAATAGGGTGAGGGCGCCTGTTTTGGTTATCCAATGTAAATGGCTGAAGACCAATTTATTTCTCCTGCTGAGGGGCTTTTTGCGTGGGTTCAGGCTGGCGGGGCGCCAATCGTCAGATCGGCAATGGATCAGATCAAAGCCGTGTCCAAGGCCGGTGCAAAGCAAGACTATTTCATATTTGGATGGCGTCAGGTCGGCGACCGGGGTAGCACTCCTCGCCATACGAACCGCAAGATGGATTTTGCCAGCACCTTCCACCCGCTGACAAGGGTGCAGTCGGCGCGTATCGCCGCTAGTCCCGCCTTGTAGGCCAGTGGCAAGTTGGCCGCAAGCAAGTGGGCACCCCCGAAGTCGCTCCACCCCTTGGCCAGAGATCGATTCACGTCAGCCCTATTTGCCACACTACCATCTGGCGATGTGTACCCCCAGCGGAACAGAGCCCGGCCAACGACCAGGCTGCGGAAGTTCTTCTCGGGTACCGACCTAGTAATACTGGCGGGGTGCATGCGGTACAGCGCATATGGCACCGGTACCCGCAAGATCTGCGTGACGCGCGACGCACGCAACCACAAGTCCCAGTCCTCCCCAATCCGCAGCGCGGTGTCAAACATGCCCACCTCGGTGAATATTGATCGGTGCGCCAGCACGGTGGATGTCCACACCACACAGTCCAGCAACAGCTGTGGATAGACCCATCCCGATGCGCCGGTCCACAACTGCAGATTGCTGGAACGGCTTGCAAGCTCTGTGAGGTAGCCTTGCAGAGGAGCGGGATCCAGGGATGTCCATACCTCCCACGCGGTATAGGACATTCGCGCTTGCGGGGCGGCACCGAGCAAGGCCATCTGCGCTCGCAATTTACCCGGCAACCAGAAGTCATCTGCATCCAGAAACGCAATCCATTCGCCATTTGCCTCGGAGATGCCGTGATTGCGCGCTGCGGCCACGCCGGAGTTGGTTTGTCGCACCAGCCGCACGGCCGGAAACATTTCCATCACCAACTCGGCAGACCGGTCCGATGACCCGTCGTCTACCACGATGATCTCCAGATCCGGCCAGTCTTGCGCCTGAACTGAACGGATCGCGGCAGCGATATACGCCCGTGCGTTGAAGCAGGGAATGACAACGCTAATTGCAGGATGTAAGGCCATCGGGTGAACTCGAGGTCGCGCTAGGCATTCAATGGCGCATTGTCCCACCCGCACAACGCGTCCTGGAACTCGCGACTGCAATATTGGCTGCCCCGGGCGCTGCGGGAGATCAACTCATACTTCGGACGCCGGTTCGACCGGTGGCCGCAACCTCACCCCATTTGCGGAGGCCCTGCGTGACGCTCCCGGTCCAGCTCCTTGCCTGCGTACGCTCGACCCATAGGCCGCAGCACTAAACAGCACGAAGTAGGTCAGCAGCGCAAGCCGCGGCGCATCGAGCAGGCTCTCGACGACACTGACCACCAGCATGCCAGCCAGCGCAGCCAGCCAGACTGTGGTCTCCATCGCGCCGCGCACGAACGGCCGCGCCAGTGTCGCCAGCGCCAACAACACCAGCACGCCATGCAGGGCCAGGCCCAGCCAACCCTGCTCGAAAAGGAGGTGTACCCACAGGTTCTTCGCATGCCAGAACAGGTGGTCGCCCGACTTGAAGAACCAGAAATCACCGCCCTGCGCGAAGTCACCGTTCTGCAGCAGGTTGTTGTCCGCCTTGTCCGTCAGGCGCACCTGACTCACCTCGACGACGGTGCCGGCGACCGGGTTGTAGAGTGAGAACTGCACCGGCCGACGCGTCAACCAGTTGCCCGCGCCGACCTGTCCGGTCGAGAATGTCTGGTGTGATGCCTGCCAGGCCTTGTCATCTGGTTTGAAGTCGACGTTCAGCCACTGGCACTTGAGCGAATTGAACAGGTTCTTCTCGCACAGCGACGCCTGCAGCCCCGCCTTGCCTGCAGGGGCGCGAACTTCCAGTTCCAATGCCAACGTCTGGCCTGGCTCCACGTCCACGCGCTGGGCCATGTAAAGCGTGCCCGTCGAGTTGAGCGCCAGGAAGGGCTTGCCATCGGCCTGGCCGTAGCGGTAGCTGCCCGCCTCGGTCGGCAGCTTGTGCGCCAGGTTGCTGGCCGGCAGGCTGCCCAGGCCCTGGCCGAACAGCGTCGTCATCCAGCTGCCATCACGCAAACCCAGCACTTCGGACCAATGACGCACGCGGATGTCGACATCTGTCCCGGTCTGGGACATGCGCTGCTGCCAGAACGCGCCGGAGATGCCGACGAGCATCACGACGACGGTCAGAACACCCAGCAGCAAGGGCGGCCAGAGCCGCGAGCCCCTGGCCGTGGCTGCTGCGCCAGTTGGGGCAAACGTCTCGGTTGCGGCGCGGGCGCGCCAGGTTCCAGCGATCAGCAGCAGCAATGCGAGCCCCAAGGCAATCGCGCCACCCCGCGCCACCGTCGACAGCAGCGCGTAGGCGCCGAATACGAACACCAGGGCCAGCAGGCCACGCAAAGCCCAGTTGCGCGACCGAAACGCCAGGCCCCAGACAAACGGCAGCGCCATCACCAGATAAGCCTCGAAATGCCCGCCGCCGGTATGCATGCTGGAGAAACTCCCGGTCACGCGGTAGTCCATCGTCGTCGCCGCTCCGGCAAATTGGAACTGTTCCCACAAGGCCCACACCCCGACACCCAGCACGCCCAGCGCCATGCCGGTGCACAACGCGGTGAATGCGGCGTTGCGATCGGGCCAGGAGCGGTAGAGCCAGAAAAACCCCAGTCCCCACAGCAGGCCCTTGCCGACACGCAGGCTGTTGTAGTGGCTCCAGTAAGCGGACAGGGCATTGGCATCCCAGGCTTGCAGCGGGAACATGCCGAGGAGCAGGCTGATGGCAGTGATCAGAACGAAGACCAGCAGCAGTGCATTGAGCCTGCCGTCTCGGCCCACACCCATCGCCAGGCGGCCATGCCAGAGGCCCAGCGCCAACGTCGTCAGCATCAGCAGGTCGAACTCGTCGAGGAAAAAGCGGCCGGTCCAGGGGGCGAGGTCGAGAAGGGCCAGTGCAGCGGGGACGACTGCAAGGCCCATTAACGGCCGCCACCACATGAACCCCGCATAAAGACAGAGACCCAGCGACACGGCGACACCCCAACGCGGTAGCCCGAGCGCAAGCGCAATCGCAGCCGCCACGCAAACCGCACCCACCAGGCGGCCGGTCCAACGAGTCAGCAGATGGCTGCTATTGGCGGATCCTTGTCCCAACTGATCCGTGGCACCACCTTCACCAGCGGCCGCCCGAACGAACACTTTGGATAAAATGTGTTGTCTCGAATCCGAGTGCTGGGCTGCAGTTACCGAATCACCGCGTGTCAGTGGTATTTGCAAGCGCGATCGCTCAGCGAGCCACATGCCAGCTGCGACGCCGGGCACCACGAACAGCATATCTCGCAGCAACGCCATGCTGGTCGCGTCCATCACCAGGACAAACGCCAAACTGATGCCACCGACGACGGAAAGCAGCACCGTCAAGCGAACCATGGTGTGGGGCAGCGCCAAGGCCAACAACATGCCAACCGGTAGAAACGGCATCGCGATTCGAATCAGACGATACGCGTTCTGGACGACGGCTTGAGGGTAGGCGGCGAGATGGCCGAAGCGCTGGCTCTCTGCCACGAGATTCGGGACGAGCAACATCAACCCAGCCAATGCCAATGCCGACAACCAAGCCAAGTTCAGGAGACGCTGCGCCGGAAACCTGCTCGCGGAAACGACAGACATTCGGGATCCCCGGGGAATCAATCGCCCACGAATCTAGCCCTGCCTGCAGTCCCACACCGCATGAAGGCGGCGTGGGTCAAACCGATCCGCTGCGCTTGCGCTTGCGCTTGCGCTTGACGAAAATAAGAGCAGCAAGCGCCGTGGACAATAGCAACAACATCCCCGGCTCTGGAACCGAATTCGTATTGAATATGTGGTAGCTACCAGTGGACGCGTCATCGTCCTTGTTGTTCTTTGGCTTGATCGTCAGCGTGCGAACAGGAGATACCGGTTTCGTGCCGCTCGCTGACCCGGCTAAGTATGCAAACACGAGTTGTCCTTGTCCGTTTGACCGCTGAAGCGTTCCACGAAGGCCAACCACATTCAATCCTTGGTCCTGCCCGTCGAGCGTTACGTTTTCAACGACAACACCCAATGATCCGGCGTACGTACCGGCAGGCAACCTAGTCTGAGCACTTGTTCCAAGACACTCGAAGTTAGGTGAGCCAGACGCCTGGTCAGTCAGGACGACCGAAACCTGGACTGCTGTTTCTCCGGCTGTATTGGGCTTGTTGAAACCCAAAACTGCGCCTGTCGCACAGCTCTCCGGCACCGCCGAGCCTTGCTTCTTGAGGAAAATCGTGTAGTCCGCAGCAAAGGCCGCGCTAGGACCCGCGAACACTGCGAGTACAAGCAAGCTCCGCGCAATTCGCAGGTGAATCCATCCCAGATATTTTTTCATCATAGTTAGTGCCTGGCCGAAAACCCCCTGTTTTAAAAAAATTCATCTGCTTAAAGTTTAAGCAATCCGAATTTCCCGAGCTTTTACGCACTCCCACCAGCAGATTTCCCCAGTCCACGGCGAAACTGCTGCGATTTCCCAGTTTTCACGCGAGCCCCATCCCCCGGAGTTCAGGGCAACCGGTCAATTTCGAGTCAAACG
>Ga0209702_10004571_pt1 | contig 19920 bp, 16 predicted proteins | sample FRY01_FD_187210 | JGI IMG/M metagenome (GOLD analysis project Ga0209702, IMG submission 187210) | Freshwater microbial communities from Lake Fryxell liftoff mats and glacier meltwater in Antarctica - FRY-01 (SPAdes) (version 2) | ecosystem: Environmental > Aquatic > Freshwater > Ice > Glacier...
GAGAGTCTGAATATCACATTGATCCACCGGGATTTGCACCTCTGGATCCAGCGTGCGCGCCTTGCCAGCTGTCTTTCGAGCAACGATGATCTGTGCTGCGAGGTCCTGTCGATTGGCCTGTTTGGCACCTTGTTCGAGTCTCGCGATGGTTGCAGAATCGTTGTTCTCGAGAGCCATTCGTCCGGCGAGGGCATAGAGTTGCTGCGCGGGAAGGGTTGGCTCCGCGCGGCCCAATACGCGTTCGGCTTCCAGTGTCTGCAACGCGCCATCTGCGATGCCAGCCGGGTCGAGTGTGGTCCAGGCGTTCGCTAGAGCCGTGCGGTTGATGAAGCGGTCGAACGCAGCGTCCCGTTGCACACTTGCTTGGTCAAAATCGCCACCAATCTCGCTTTTATCTCCGAGCGGCCGAGCTTCGTTACCTCTGTCGCCTGTTTGAATGTCACGCTCCAGGCGGATGTCAACGCGGTCACTCGCCGCGTCTGATCCCGCGCGATTTCCTTCGGCCTCGCGTGTGGCCTTCTGCTCTTCGTATTTTGCAAACAGCGTCTGGTGCATCGCATCGACAAACGAGTCACATTCCGCGGTGCGGCGAAAGACCTCGTCGTAGTCGATCGTGGTGTACTCCAGCCCCTTCAGGTCGGATGTGTACACGCGGCCGATATTGGCCGACGCCTGTTGCAGTGCGACGAGGTCGACTCCGTCGAGCTGGCTCTTGCATGATTCCATGAATAGCAGCGGGAATCTCATTCCCGTTTCGTCGACTATCCGGCGCAAGGTTGTGACATACTGATTCTTCGTGATGCCCACGCGATCTGTGTCGCTCGGGCGCAAAACAGCATGGTCCGCATCCAAATCATTTGTCTTTTGTAGCTGCCAGTGAATCTTAGCCATGGGGGTACCTTCATCCTTGCCAAGCGTCACTTGCGTTTCCGGGGCGGCCTTCGCCATGGCAAGCAGTTGCTCGCGCGTGGTTTTTGAGACGTCGACAATGATCCGCGGCGTTAAAGCGACATCAAGAGTGCCATGCGATTTCGTGACCAGCACGAAGTCATGCTCGGCCGGATCAAACTGCTTGGCCACGGCGAGCAAGGAGGATTGAAACACGCGTTCATGGGCGAGCGGGTTCGAGTTGTAAACCGGCAAGTCAAACTTGGGGATCTGGATTGAACTTTCTTCAAAGTCGCTGGCTCCGCTTCGCCAGACTCGAAACTTACCCTCCCGCGCGAGTCGATTGGTGAAGATGACGACGCCCAGGTTTTGCTTACCTTTCCCCGCAGTCAGGTTTTTGTGGATGCTGGCCAGTTCCGTGTCTACCTTCGTTGGGAATGTTGCGATATCCGTTTCCAACTGCCCAGCGATGTTCTTGAAACCCTCGTCGTCGCTGTCGCGAAGCCACCCGATGATCTGGTCGTAATTGTTCCGCTCAGCCTCGTTCGGTGCCGTTTCATTAGCGTAATAAATCAATACCACTTGCTTCGTCGGATCACCGACCTTGGTGTTGATATCGATCGGCGCGTTCAGATCGCGGGACTTGCCGAGTAGTTTGTCCGCGGTGGGTGGCTGGGCGTCTGCAATCGATATCGCAAGCGTCATTAGAAAGGTGGTAGCTAAACTGTATCGGAGGTTCAGAATCATTTGTCTTTCAACCTTGTTGTAAAAGGACCTCTCGACCGGGGCACAATGCACACGTCGAGTAAGTTGCGGGATTTTTTGCCTTGTCACACTTCGCCAATCTCCATAAAACATCTATGGACGGGATCTGAAGAACGCAGTCTGGATCAGGGGGTATTGGATTTTGGCGACTTATGGGGTGCCGCTGGATCAAGCTCTTTTTCGCGGTCGGCCTTTTGATCCTTGTAGACGGTCAGAAGTTCTTCATTGAGAGCTTCCCCAAGATTCTTGCCGCGGCGAACCTGCTGAAACATTCGCTCATAGTTCAGTGTCTGGTACTTCAAGCCGCGAATGTCGGACGTGTAGAGGCGACCGATGTTGTTTTCCCGTACACGCAGTTGTGCAACGGCCCGGTCCCCAAGGGCACTGCGGCAGGACTCCAAGTAGATCAGTGGAAACTGCATGCCGCACCCTTCTCCCAGCGTGCGGATAGTCTTGACAAAGTTGAGTTGCAGATATGGCTCGTCCGAAACGTTCTGCAACACAACAGCGAAAGAGATTCCTCGCATTAGGCTTGATCTTCTTGCCATGCTCTGGAGTTTTCTGCGAGCGAGATCAGTCGTATTCATCGTGCTACGGGCACGCGCAGTGCGATAGATGAAAGGACTTGTGACCGCGAAGGATCGCAGAGTGATTCCTCAACGTGTGAGCAGAAACAGCATAACCTGGCCGACGCGGAAAAATGCTGCGACGCCAAAAGCTCATCCAGACCCGAGAAGCGGTTAGGTTCAACGACACCGTTGCCCTATGGGCGATAAAAATGCTGATTGTAAACTCACTCGATCCGCCGTTCGAGTTCAACCCATTGTTCGTCGTTAGAAATTGTTCATGTCAAAGCCCACCTGACCATCACGCATCCACCAGAATTTGTGATTGCCAGATTTCAGGTTGTATGATTTTTTTGTATTAAAGATGTAGAGCGTGGCTTCCTCCGAATCTCCCGTGAAAGAGTAACTCTTGCGCGCTCCTGGGGAGAGCTGTTCGGTTCTGTTTTTTCCAAGCCGAAAATGGACAATGGCTTTGTCGCAGCCATTCCAAAGAGTGAACTGGAATCGCCGTTTTACCTGAGTGTCCACCTGAATGTTCTGACCCGAACTCGAGGTACTCGTCTCCATTTCCCAGCCCGACACGTATCCCCCGTCGTCATCGTAAACGGTCCCCTTGCCCTCACATCGGTCACATCTCACCGTTCCCAGTCCTCTGACATATCTCCCTAAACCACTGCATTTTCGGCAAATTGAACGACTGTCGGCCATCAGCTTTCCAAATGCGATTTCGCTGTTGGACAAATCCTTTGCATCATGTGACAAAACTTGTTCGATCTGCATCGATAAGTGTTTTGACACAGTTTCAGGCAAATTGACAACGCGGATTTGGGTCTGGATTTCTTCCAGTCGAGAGTAGTCTTTTGTGAGCTCCGCTTGCCGAATTTCCTTATGGAATTGATGAATCAAGGCCGCCGTTGATACATCGATACTGCTGACATCGACAGTCAAACGGTTCTCTTCATCTGTGCTGTTTCTCTGAGAGGTTCGGACTGAGACGAGCAGTTTCTTCAGACTTGGATCGTTTAGTTGATCGGTGGCCGTTTCCAGTCGTAACAACGTTGTGGAGTCACCGTTATGCCCAGCCATCCGTATCGCCGCCTTGAGCAGGACGTCGGATGTAATTCCGGACCGATGCATTCGGCCCAGTTTTCGTTCAGCGTCTGCCAACTGCAAAGCAGTATCAGTCAACAGCATTGCGTCACTGTTATCGATCGCTGTTGGTATCAGCCGTATGTTCACTTGTCGTGCAAACTGTACGTCTTCGAATTCGTGGACTTGAGCGACAAGTATTGCATCAGCGAACGACGCATTTGAGCCAGCAGTGGCATCCCCACCCTGGGCAATTGCCAGTGGCTGAACCTTCGCCTCATCAGCGAATAAGTCAGATTCGCCGCCGATCAGGATTAATGACTGCACACACAATATCAACGTGTACAGCACCTGTCTGACATTCGCTTGTCTCATTGTTTTTTCTTCTTTAAAAAAGGGCCGTGGATTTCCTGGAAGCGTCTAACCTTGATCTTCGCTCAGCTGATGCCAACGACTTGGTGCAGTGTTATGGGACGATCTGAATACTGCTGTCGGAACGCCGGATGACTCGATAATCTTCGCCATCTCTGGAAATGGTTCGCAACCAGGCTTTCCCATTGCTCGCTTTCGCGCGGATCTGCGGGTACGTGTATTCAACACCTGTCTTTTCGCTACCTCGGCTGGAAGCTCGTGATCGGCAGGTGATCGTTCTTCCCGGGGCCAGAGAACTTATGTTGCCAGATCGTACGAACTCAATCGTCATTGAATAGGGCGTATCATTTTTCAGTGTATAAACCATGATCCAGTGCCTCGCTGAGCTTCCGGTGAATCCGGTGCTGTTGCTCGGGATGCGAAAATCTGCGCCAGAGATCGCCCCCACGATGTCGCCGTCGGCAATTTTCCCGACGGTCTTACGCGGATCCCAGCCGCGACCTGTTGATGCGAGTTTTTGCAGGAGGCCATTCAGATCAGATGGCCCAACGGCATCAATGGAACCGTCGATCTGTGATATTAAAGCCGCTTTCTGAGACTCCGATAGGTGCGTCGCTCCATCGACGGCTTCACGCACGGCTATCAGCGATTGTGCATCGCCCGTGTGTTCGAGAGTTTTAATGCAATTCAACCATTCCTTGATGCTAATTAGATTGTCGATGTGTGCTGTTTGTAATGAAACAGAGAATTCTGCAGGGGCAACTCGCGACACGGCAGCAAGCTTTCTGGCAGCGTTGATGCTATCAACAAGTTCTGGGGTTCCTGATTTTTCCGCATATTCTGACAATCGTGTCAGGGTATCGTCGTCCCGATTGATCGCGGCCAGACGAGCAGCCTGCACAAACAATGTTGCTGAAGTTACGTCGGAATTATGACGTCGGAGCAGTATTCGCTCTGCCTCAGCGAATTGAATTGACTGGTCTGCCACAGCCTTCGCATCTCCGGCACGAAGTGAATCAGCAATCAGCTGCAGATCGACGTAACTGTCAAAGGAAACATCTGGAGGAAGCGGATCATGGATTGGGTCGTGGATGGGTTCATCCGCCAGTCCTGCATTGCAGAACCCAAGAACGATCAATGACATCAACATGGCGCTGGGCCAATTTCGCAGGTACATCAGAAGTCTCCAGATTGTTCGTCGGACATGGGAAAGGTCGTCTGTTTCCCTGATCGCGATTCGCGCAGCAGTCGGACAGGGATTTTTTGAAAACTTCCCTAAGTTACACCGTGCGAACTCGAGCGGCGAGGACTCATCCAAAGGTGTTCGCTGCTCGCCCTACCGGTTAGCAGCCGGCTCCGCCTTGCCAATTGAAATCTGGCCGGTCGTCGTGGGCGAAGGAAACAGGAGAGAATTCCATGAATTGTCGAACTTCGCGTCCGACCTCAACGTATTCTGCGATCAGGGGAACGGCGTCCCGTAAATGTCGAAGCGAATGCAACCACAGCATTGTGGCTCTCTCGGTGATCTTCTGCGGCATACGTTGAAAGAATGACTCCGGTGCGCACGGCCAGCTACGATTTCCGGTCAGTGAAATGCTCCAGCTATCAAACGAACGGGTGATCATGCATCAAGTCTATCCCGAATCTCTGTTCATTCGCATCACTGGTGGAATGATGGCCATCGTCGCTGCCGCTGTGTCGCTGGTCGGCGCTATCTTGGCACTCACTCCCGCGCCACCTGTCGAACTAAACAACATGTATTCCGGTTTCCTGGTGGGTGGACTGCTGGCGATATTCTTCATCTACCTGTCGATTCGCCTGTTCCGTTATGGACTGGTGGTAACGCTTCAGGATGTGCAGCTGCCGGGATTCCTCTGGACGACACGGATACCAATCCGACAGATCAACAGCATTGAGAAGGAAGATTTGATGAATGATGGGTCATGGGATTCCATTTTCGTTGCGCGCGACCTCCACAGAAACAGGCTGTTCCCGCTGACATTGCCGCGAGCGGCGGAAATCGTTGACGTGTTACTTGCAGTCAAAGGCCAGGATTGTGCCTGAACCGGACCGCCTCCCGATCGTAACGGCTTTGCAAGCGGGACGGGATTGCCACCTCAAATCTCATCTCCAGTCACCGCTTAACACGAAGGCCGCCCAGAACTGTGGTGGCGTGGTGGTGAATTCTTCGAGTTTCGCAAGGGGTTTAATACGTTTATCGCCTCGAAGGCTTCCCGACGCCAGATCATACTTTCGCAACATCGCAATCTGTGCCTGCCGCAAGGCTTCCGATTTGCTGAGTTTTCTCTCCCAGACATTGCGGTAGAATTGTTCCATCAGTATTTCTGTAGCCTTGTCATCGACCTTCCATAAACTTGCCACGACTGAACGACAACCGGCCAGCTGCAGTGAACGCTGCAGCCCCTGGACGCCTTCTCCATTGCTTGATTCCCCCAGTCCTGTTTCACAGGCCGACAGAATGGTCATCTGAATGTGTCGTAAATCCAGTTCAGAGATTTCGACCGCAGTTAGAATACCGTCGTCGGAATCTGGCTCCGGATTCCGATTTGCTCCGGCGAGTACCAGTCCCGACAACAGTCCCGGGTCAAAGCCAGGGATACTTTCACGCCCCAGCACGGTGTTCTCCAAAGACCGGGTGGCCGACCTGAGTTGCTTTTGGCCCATGATATCGCTGTCGGCAAAGAATCCGTGAGTCGCGATATGCAGCCAGCTGGCCTGAGGCACGCCGTGTCGCAGAGCCGATTCCGTCGCCTCGGCCTGTGTCAACGTCTGAACCGTTGCACCAGCGCTATGCTGCAGTACCAACTGCCGAATCGAATCGACTTCCCCTTGAGTTGCAGGCAGAGGTGACCAGGTGAGTCGCGTGCCTTCGATGGAACGCGACGGCGCGGCGTGACTGGCGGCCGCAGTGGGTGATTGTCCTGCCGACCCGCTGAAATCAACGTTCCCGACAAGCAACATGCCGCGGTCGAGCGAATCGGCAGCCGACGTTTCCGACGTCATTTCTTCCAGCAGCAGCTGTGGCACCGCAACACTCGTCATCCGATGATCCTCCAGAAGCCACGTTCCTTCTTTGCGCCCGGGCAATGCAGCAAATGCCAGCTGGGAAAGGGATCCGTCCGGGGAAATCAGTACAGTTTTTTCGTTCCTGACCTGGGAATCGACGACGTCCCAGAGACTCTTCCGCAGCCGTTGACCGACAGATGTGAATTCGGCTGCGTCAGACGCAGTGACCGCAGATCGCCACTTGTGAATGTCGCTGTTGATGATTTCCATCGGTCCCAGATCGGACACAGTGATGGGCTGGTCCGATGTGACGACGAACATGAGCAGATGTTCCGCAGGCTCGAAGCTGGCGCTGTCGTCACTCGCCACATTTGCTCCCGATGCTGTATCGGCAGCAGATGGTGATGGGTACGAGGCGTAGATCAGATAGTCGACCAGAATCACATCTTTGGGTAGACGCCGCGCAAGTTCGGTCGCTCGCTCAGGATTCAGTTCTGCCACCGGGCGAAACGCTGCGTCACGCTGTGCGAGCTGACTTTCCAGCTGCTCCTTTCGGTCTGTGAGGTGCCGGAGACCTGCAGACCAGCCGGCCGAAGAACCCTCGATGGCACCATGGGCAGACAAGGAAAGTTGCTGGTTAACGCTAATGAGTTCACTCGACAGTGCCTTTGTCTCAGGATCTGCGTTCGCCAGCATGTTCCTGATTGAGCGTTGACGCAGAAAAACGCCGCCTTTCCAGCGAAGTGCCATCGAATATAATTCCGTCGCGTTCGGCGTTGTCCGCAGCGCCAAAGAGATATAGCGGTCAAGAGCCTGACGAACGGTGGCTCTCAAGAGCAATTGTTGACGTTCTGATAACACAGCGCTAATCGACAACAAATGTCGCTCTGCCAGTTCCACCGATTTTCCAGCCCACTCCACTGCCGTTTTCGAGTCACCTCGGAGTTCGTAAATCTCCGCAAGTGCTTCATAGGTCCGCAGATTGCTCAGGGCGTCAGGGGACGGATGTTCAATTCGCGACGAAAGCACGGACAACAAAATAGTTTCTGCTTGATCGAGTTCGCCCAGTCGCATTCGCGCCATTCCGACACTCTCACGCAAACTGATTTCTGTCGACGGATCGGGTATTTCCTTCGGTTGAATTCTTCCAGCGTAGTCGGCAAGCTCAATGACTTGCCGATAATCCTTACGGGCAAAATACAGACGAATCAGGGCGGTCAGTGTAGCAATCTCTAATGAGGATTCGTTTGCGGAATCCGGCGATATGGATTGTCGAAGAAAGTGCAGATACTGTTCGGCACGATCCAAGTCATCGGAACGCAAATACAGAAGCGCCAGTCGCAGGTAGCAGTCCTTCTGTCGCTGGTGTCCGACCGCTGAAAAAACAGCCATCGCTTCACGGACGCAGGTTTCCGCACGATCATTATCTCCGACCAGCGTGTAGATCTGTGCCGTCCCTAACAGGCTGTTTGCCACTTTCGGCGATTGATCACCGAGCAGTTCACGAAATTGTGCTGTGGCGGTCAATCGAACCGGCAATGCACGCACGTAGTCTCCTGTCTTCATGTACGAATACGACAGATCAGATAAGATCGCGGCATGCAATATCGCTGCGGCATTGCCTGCGGCTGCGGCTTTCCGTTGCGATTCCAAAAGCAATTTAACACCGTCCGCCATGCGTCCGCTATTGACGATCAGGATCCCCAAACGCTGCTGCACCTCAGCGACCTGCCACGACGATTCACCAAAAGCACGGGTTCGGATTTCAGACGCCTCACGGAGAATTTGCTCAACGAATTCGCTGACTTCCGGCGACACAACTCGGAGAAACCCTCCTTCGTCGGACATCAGTGCAGATCCCAGAATGATGCGATCAGTCGCTAGCCGCGGATCATTTTCGCCCCAGACGGACTTTCGCGCCGTGTCAAGGTTTTTCAGCCAGAGATCGGCCTGCGTGCGGTCTCCAGTTTTCATATAAATCTGAATCAGGTTGGTATAGACGGCTACCAGATCACTGGCTCCAGCGTTCAAGCGTTCTTTCAGTTCAATGGCCTGACAAAACAGCTTGACCGCTTTATCAGTCTGATTGGAGTCGACAAACACTCTCCCCAGCGCATTCATGTTTCTGGCCAACTGACCGACATCACTTTGCGGCAATTGCTCACGAATCTTCAGAGCCTCCGAAAGATGTTTCTCCGCCTCGTGAAAACGGAGTAGTGACCGTTGGCACTCCCCTAATTCTGTCAGTGCCTGGGCATACTCGAAGTGTTGTTTTCCGAGGGCTGTCGCAAGAGTTTCAGCCGCTTCCACCAGCAGCGGCATTGCCAATGCCGGCTGACCGAGGTTCTCCGTCAGTACGCGTGCCTGAATTCGCAAAGTGTAGGCGTACATTGCGGAGTTTCTCCCGGAAGCAGCCTCTGCCGCTGTTTTTGCCCGCTCGAGAATGCTGAGTGCGTCCTTAGTGTGGCTTTGCTCCTGCAGCAAGCCACCCAGCCACCTCAAGCGATTTGCAAAATCCGGCAGTCGGTTGAATGGTGGCCTGTCAGTCGTCGCGATCAATGTGCGATAATTCGCTTCGGCGTCATCAAACATCCCCGCTTGGGTCTGGCAATTGGCCAGCGAAAACATGGCGTCATGCACCAGATGGTCATCTGGACCGAGAATGGCTTCCAGCTGCTTAAGAACGTCTTGCGCGACCACTGCCGCATCCGCGTATTTTCCTGTGGTGAATAATCGATCTCGTTCGACGATTTTCTCATCTGTCTTCAGCAGTTCTGCTCGCTGTTCGAGTGTAAGTGCCGTGACACGTTCTGTGTGCGACAGGACGACGCTGGCTGTGGCGATTAAGTTTGGTTGATCAGCAAACGTCTCCTTCACAAACGCATTCAGACGGCGCACGGATTCCAACAACTGATCCGGTGACTTCGAACTCGTTGTCGCGGCAAACGCATTGACGAATGCGTCTTTCACCGCTTCCCGAGTCATTTGGTCGCGCGCACCGCGAGTATCGACCAGCAATTCTGACGCGAGAATCAGCCGTTCGAGCGCCATTTCGTATTCCCCGAGATTCCAATGCAGGTAGCCCGCGACGCGCGTGCAGTATGCAAAGCCATCGCAATCGGCGCCTAACAATTCTTTGTATGTCTGACGTACCTCATATGTGCCTGCCAGCGCCTCCTTCACCTTCTTTTGTCCGAAGTCAGCCCACACGGCCTGCATTGCCGTATCGGCACCAGCCAGCCGTTCTCGCTCCGCCGATGTCATGTCAATAACTCGCAGCACTCGCGCCAGGGCACGTTCGGACGGTTCGATGCCGTCGGAAATTTCTCGCGAGACTGCCACTGCCTCATGACGTAGGGGAACGGCCTCGGACCACTGATTGCGAGACTCAAAGGTATTTGCGGTTCGCTCGAGAACGCCTGTCAGAAAGCGACCAATCGTTACCGCAAGCGTTTTTTGCTCGACACCCTTCGTCATGCCTTTATCTCGATTGCCGTAGGCGACTCGTGCATGCTGAATTGCCGGCTGCAGCTGATTCTCCTTCCACAGAACCTGAGCCATGGCAAAAGAGACTTCAGGCATGTTGTCGAGGACTTTCATTTCGACGACCAAATCATGCTGGCGCTTGACTCGTCTGACTGCAGAGTCATCCTGGCCGTCTGCGTTCATGTTGTCGGCGGCGATGTCAATTTGCAATGACATGAATTCCGCCAGCTTTTCCTGAGGGATGTCACCATTTGCGAAAGACTGCATCGCCTTTTGCCGCTCCGCCTGCGGTAACAACTGCACCGCCGCATGAACGTCTCCTGTCTGCAGATGAGAAACCAGCAGACCACCACGTGTCTGATCGTCGCCCTGGTAATCTGCTCCGTAGACTTGTTTTTCCAATTGCAATGCTGCCAGCGAAGCCTCTTTCAAGGTAGGCCAGTCCTTTCGTAGCACCGCCTCCGTTGCCCTCTGGCGATGAACATCACGTTCCATCAGGCTGCGATATTGAGCAATCGTGAACAGTTCCGGTTCAGTTGTCACTTGGACGACAGCCAAGCCCCCTGAATGGATTTCGTCTCCTGTCGCCATCGAAATTTGGCATAATGCCGCCACTGCTACCCAGAGGACGACGGCCGCGCAACGGGTGATTGACATCAGGTGCCCTCCGGCGTGCCGAAATTCAGATCGAGTGAGTCTGTTCATCCTCAACGAGCCTGCCTGGGTTAACGTGAACTTTGACTCAGATTAATGCCGCATTGGATCTCGTGCTCCAGATCCGCAATGTCGTTGCAGTGTTTGATCCGAAACATTTCACCACCGATAAAGTCCCGGACGATGTAACCCCCGAACAGGTACTGCGGGGGATGATGCTCCGGTTCCCAAACCTGAAACTCTTCCGTCTGTTTCATCTCTTTGAAGTCGTGTGTCTCCGTACCCAACAGACCAACAACCCGAACGCCGTTGTCGGTCACCACATAACCCCACACAGCGACACGAACGGCCAGGTAGATCAGAATTCCGAACAAGACAACGGCAACTGTCAGGCCCGGAAGTAAGTCGTAAAAATCTGGGTCATAGCCGGGAGCCAGAGCAAGCATGGCTGCAAATGGTCCCACAATGGCCATGACTAGAAGTAACCCAACAAACGGAATCCGAAGACTCAGCGGACGTCGATATGCCTTTTTCATACGCGAGATTCCATGTTAATGCTGCGAACTGCCGAACGAAATCTATTCAATATTGCTGGCATTGATATCGCATTACAGCGAAGCTGTGCGACTACTCGTTCCAGCGGAACAAGTTTCGCAAGAACGATTTCCTGTAGAACGGTTTCGTTTCATGGAGCATATATCGCGACACGCCCGCCTCACCGACCGTAACACGAACGAAGTCAACAATTTCATTTTCTAGCAGAGTTTCTTTGGCAACCATGCCTGCGTCGCCAACGATCGAATCCCAATCGTCGGCGACTTCAATGCCAATCAGTGTGTGTGGGCATTCATCGCGTGCAGGGTTAAAAAGATGGGCCAGGTAGGCGGCCTTGACGGTTCGTTGTTGGGCAAAGAGTCGCGTTAGCGCGTTGACAAGTGCGGTTGGGTACTCTGCAGGTTGGCCAAGTAGCACTTGAGTGTCCTGTTGTACCGTGTATCCCTGCCCAGCGCGAAAAATCGATCCGTCCAACATTACGTCGATTTCAGTAGCCGTGAATTCTTTGCCATATTCGAGATCGGGATTGAGAATAACGTTTGCACCGCGCGTGATCTCGAAGAAGCTTCTGGCGTTGAGTTGCAGATACTTCGCTTCTGCCTGCAAAGACTGTTGCAACCGAGGCAAGGATGAAAAAATCGGCAGCCATTCCTCGCCATCCCGTTGCCACGATTGCATTGGGATATTGCTGCCTGGTTGAAGCACGCCGTCCTGCACGTCCAGCGATTCGTCGCCAGCGTTGACGAAGTAAACGTCAGAAGCAAGTAGATCGCGGTGGAACTGCGGACGGTGGCTCGGATCGGTTGCCGCCTTCATCAGTGAGCGTTCGAGATCATTTTGCGGTTCAAACATGGCGATCGTTAGCGATTGGGTTCGCAGACTGAAGTTTAGCACCATCCCGGTCTCCAGAAACATAAGCCTGCGATGCAGCAGAAAGCGGCAAGATCACAAAAAACAGACCAAGTTTCGGCAACCAATAGAGTGGCCTATCAGTCTTATCTTCTGTCATTGTGACGATGAACAGAAGTAACGCGATAGTTGCGTACACCATCCCGATCTTTGTACCACGGTGCCAGAATTTTCCGCCGTCGTCTTTGGTAAGCATTTGTTTTTACCTTAAGTTAACAGGAAGTTATCTGAGAGGCAGCGAACGAATTTCCGAAGTGGTTTCGATTCTGGAATCACTTTTCCTGCCAGTCGGATAACGTCCACAATTGCCAATCGTTATTTACTTGCCGATTGGTTTTTGCGATTTCTGGACTTCGTCCAAATGCTGCTGAACGGCGGTGCTTAAATTCGTACCTTGTTGCATCGTCGCGAAGATCTTTGCGTAGTCCGCTGTGGTATAGCGAAGACCTGTCGCGTTGGAAGCGTAGATGGTTCCGATGGCCGGGCTCTTGAGCGGTTCGATGTCCTTGGTCGTCAATGCTGCGAGATCGACTTCGCTGCAACAGGCTTCGGCGAACAGCACGGGAATATAGAAGTCGCTCTGCTTCGCATGTCTGTTCAACACGCTGTAAAAGTCTTGTTTTGTCATCCCGGTCACGACGATCTTTCCGCCCAACGTGTCCATCATTTCCGGCGACAAACTATCGTTTGTTGTCGCCGACAATGTATCACCCAGGTCCGGCGAAAATGTGTTTGCGGGCGTGCCGTCTTCGAGTTCTGTATGCAGGGTTCCCGAGGGTTTTAGTTGTCGTTTTGTTTGAGCCTTCAACGTCCCGTTAGAGGCGACATCAAAACCTTTACTATTGGCCAGACTGGCAAAGCGTTTGACAAGTTCCTTTTCGTTCGTCAAGTCCAGCACCTGCCCCAGCATGTTGGCCATCGCCAGTTCTTTGTTTCCATGTGATTTCGTGACCAGAACAAATTCATGGTGCGCGGGTGCGAAGTGTTGCGATGCCAGATTCAGAGCAGCGTCCAGCGTGCCAGCGGATGAAAGGCTATGTTTGCCGACATTCAGCGGATTCTTTCGTTTTTTCACTGGCTGAATTTGCTTCAATATACGGAAACGACGTGACATCGAACTTCTGATCACCGTTCGGCTTAATGAGACACCGGTGCTTTCGAGCCAACTCATTGGTAAAAATGGCGACCCCGATTTCGATTGGGGCCTGAACTCTGATCAGATCCACTTCCGTCGCAACAGCTGCCGTGAAATTTTTCAGGTCGTCATCAATTCTGATGACAGTGCGTTCATAGATCGGCCCCTCTTGGGTTCGGATAAGGGCTTGGAGTTTTCGGAATGCGGCGACGTGCAGTTCGTTAGTATAGTAGATCAGAATCTGCTTTTCAGCTGCCGGCCGCTTGGAGATTTTAAGTCCAGCATTCAAATCACGACTGTCGCCCCCCAGTTTGTCAATCGGCTTAACCGGCTTTTGGGTCGGAGGACCGTCCTGAGCAATAACGGAAATGCCGGCAACAATGACTGCTGCCAGGAGGATTGTTGAGGGAAGTAGAGTGCGTATCGACATCAGGGCTATTCCATGAGAAGGTGGCCATTGAACGTTTGTTTCATGGCCCTGATCACGATCCAGCCGGGGAGCGGACAGAGTCCAATGCGAATTTCACGCTTTTCGGCACAGAAGACGACTGCCCATTTCACGGGATTGAGACAGGTGCCGGCGTATTTTCCGCAGCTGCCCAATGTCGTTGCAAAGCCAGGTGCGCCGGTGGCGCACCTGGCAAGGTCGCTTCGCTCAACTTCCCATGGAACGGAAAACCACCAGGCCGCGTCTGCCTTTCCATCCAGATCAACAGACAAGCCTTTGATGCCATCGCCTCCCCCACGAACCCACCGATTCGTAGCCTGAAAGCCCTCACGACTGTTCAGTTGGGCTTTCAGGCTATACCGCGACTTGTAGAACGATCTATCTCCCGCTCGCGAAACTTGGTTTGATGCTGCCGGGATTGCGAAAAAACTGCAGCGCGGCCTGGCGTCTTTCGTACGACATGTCCTTGAATGAGCTAAGCCCGGTTGTTTGTCCGGCGCGCTGTTGCCCGAGTTGCTCCACCGGGCGTTGCTGCTGCGATCGAGGTGGAGGTGTGTAGACTGATGGCGGATCTACCGTTGAGTTGTATTGTGGCGCGACCCAGTGAGTATTAATGCCCTGCCACTGGATGCCACGCGAGTTCGCCACCAGCCGATCCAGGGCGGCGGGAATTTCCGGAGTTGGTTCCATTCCTTCAACTGCGTCTGTCGCTTCCTGCTTGAGACTGGACAGGAACGGAACTGGAAACGACGGCAGTTGATCCAGATCTTCCAGGACATCCCGCAGCATTCGGGCGTCACCGCTGAGTTTTGCAGACTGAATATCGTGTCGGAAGGCGTGGTAAACGGCGAGAGTCTGAATATCACATTGATCCACCGGGATTTGCACCTCTGGATCCAGCGTGCGCGCCTTGCCAGCTGTCTTTCGAGCAACGATGATCTGTGCTGCAAGGTCCTGTCGATTGGCCTGTTTGGCACCTTGTTCGAGTCTCGCGACGGTTGCGGAATCGTTGTTCTCGAGAGCCATTCGCAGCGTGAGTTGGAAAATCTGAGTGGCAGACAGATTCGGATCCGGGCGGCCAATCACACTTTCTGCCTCTAGCGTTTGCAAAACACTGTCAGCAAGTGCGGACGGATCCAGTGTCGCCCACGCGTTCGCCTGATGTCCGCGATGAACGAACCGGTCGAATTCGGAAGAAGAATTTCCCTGAGCGAAAACGACCACGCAATTCATCGCAAGGCAGCCGATTATGGTCAATCTGAGATATGGATTCATGACTTGTCTTATGGCAAAGGATTAGAAGAAAAACACAGGCCCTGCATCGCGCCATGGCGGTGCAGAGAAAGGCCTGAATTATGAAAAGACATCTATGGACGGGATCTGATACTAATAGGCACCAGAGACTTGAACGGGCTCATCTGACTGATCGTTTTCATCATCGTCATCGCCATCACGGCTGATCAGGGCAAGTCGTTTTAGTCTCTCGTTCAACTCGGGCGGCAATGGTTCGGCCCCCTCGATCTCATGTCGCGCGGCACCGAGACATTTTGCCATCTCTTCTTTGTACAATTCTGGAAAGTACGGCAGATATTTCTTTTCGATCAGATCGAGGCTCCGCACGTCACCAGCGATCTTTGCCATGCGAATCTGGCCAATGCAATCATGCATCAGTCCATATTGTTTCAGTTCAATCTGTTCCGGATCAACCAGCATGCGGTGGGTTGTGTCCCGGCTAACGGATGCCAGTTTTTGCGCGGCGGCAGCGCTGGCTGTGAGTTCGGTGTTTTTTGCCAGAGCCGCATATTTGGCGATACGTTCCAGCGCTACCTTGTCCTGACGTTCGGTCGCAATTCGGACAGCCACTTCAAAGGCTTCCTTTGCGGAAAGTCCCTTCCGCGAGCGAACGAGGATGCGTTCGCCTTCGGCCAGTTGGAGTGCCACATCGGTCATGAGTGCAGCATCGGCGGAATACCACGCCCGACCGATATGCAGCGGATTGACGTAGATGTCAAAGGCAGCATCATCCAACGAAGCTGGTCCGGGAATGATCGCCCTCGAAGGACTCTCCAAACCTGTGAGTCCTCCCTCGGCTTCCCCTGTGATTTGTCCAAATGCTGGCATTGTGATAATACACACTGTGAAAGTGGCAAGTAAAAAACTCGTACAACGTCTCATCATTAATCTCCCTTTTTCATTCGAGAACTTAAACTGTGGATCGACCGCAGCGGTGGTATCCACCACATAGAAATTTTGACGCATTCATGGATCACTGAGCCGTTCAATGCATTCACGTTTCAACGGCTTGCGATGGCACGCTATCGCTATGGAAACCGACAGGATCGAGAGGAAAAAATCGACAATTGCAAGACATTGCTGCCTGACGGTATGGCGGTGTCCAGAGCCTCATCGCAAACGGCAACGGCAACGGACACCGTTGCGAGCGGAAATTTGCAGGATTCCTTGTATGTCTCTCACGCGATCAATAGTGTCGACGGCTGGGGAGCAATTCGAAGTGCTGACTGAGAGCGAAAAGGCTACTTCCTTTTGTTGCATGGTTCATTATTTACATAACGCGACGATGTCGCCTGTGGCTACAATTTTGCCGGCCCCAAGGGTCAATAACAGCCCCATTTGTTCAACCAAGCGAGCGACAAGTACAGCACTACCACCGAAAGTCCGGCTTCTTCGACAAGCCGGACTTCTTTTCTTTGGGGCCGGACACCAACTTCGCCTCGCGGGGGCTAATACGCCCCGCCGGCTTGAACCGGTTCATTCGCCGGTGTGGTTTCATCATCAGGTGCAGGGGGTGTAGCATCTTCGTGGGCGTCGCGGCGGCTGACGAGCGCTAGCCGTTTCAGTCTCTCAGTCAATTCGGGTGGCAACGGCTTGGATGACTCGATAATGTTGCGAGCATCGCCCAGACACTTGGTCATTCCCTCAAGGCAGCTATCGGGAACGTACGGCAGATACTCTTTTTCAATGATTTCGATACTTCGCACGTCACCCGTGATCTTTGCCATGCGAATCTGGCCAAAGCAATCATGCATCAGTCCAAATCGTTTCAGGTCAATTTGCTCCGGATCGATCAGCATGCCAGAAGTTGTATCGCGGCTGACAGATGCCAGTTTCAGTGCTGCTGCCGCGCTGGCTGTGAGCTCCACGTCTTTGGTCTGGGCCGCATGAATTGCAATGCGTTCCAGAGCCGCTTTGTCCTGACGTTCAGTCGCAATTCGGACAGCCACTTCGAAGGCTTCCTTCGCAGAGAACCCCTTCCTCGCTCGGAACAGAACGCGTTCGCCTTCGGCCAGTTGCAGTGCGACGTCCGTCATGAGTGCAGCATCTGCGGAATGCCAAGCCTGACCGATGTGCAGCGGGTTTACGTAGATGTCAAAGGCAGAGTCGCTAAGATCCCGGGGCAGCACCAGCGATCGACCGGAGCCACCGAGCGAGAAGGACAACCCGACTGCGGTTGACGATTCAAGCATATTAAATCGGTCTGTCGCAGGAACAAGATTGTCGTCCACCCTGCCCGTTGGTGTCGATTCGTAGAATGGTCGAACTTCCGTGCCGTTAATGTTGAATGACTGAGCAAACGCCGGGGCTGCGGCAAGCCACAGAACGACGGTGCCAAGTGACAGAACTGCAAACTGTTTCATAATTGAGTTTCCTTTTTTGAGTAGTAATCGCGTGAGTTGTGGATCCCGCTCGAACGACGGGCACATTGAGAGTGACAGGATCACAGAGGGTGCTTTAGAGGACGACACATATTGCTGATTTCCGAAAGACGCTTCCCATGGCCTTATCGCAATCGGCGGTTGAATCGGACGATCATTCGTGAAATTTATCTCCGCACCAGTTCCTCTGAGGTACATTGTTAATTACCTTTTGAGAGATCGGGGAAAACACGGGTTTCAGTTGTCTCTGTACAGGTCGAGCGAAGAGCCAGCACCCTCCGCACCGATAGCGTCGTAGCGTTTCCATCGAAAAACGTAGGACCGGCCGCTGTCGAGTTTGTATTCGCGTTCGCCCCCCTGACTGCCGGAGCCAAATCGGATATTCGCTGTACCGGTACCGGTGTAAGTCCGTTGTTGTCCGGCCATTAGTGCGATCTGAAGTTCTCCGTTGAAGGCAAATACAATCGCACTTTTGCCGGGATTCTTCAGCGTGACGGTATATCGTCCTCCATGCACAACGGTTTCTGTTGTCTTCAGTCGCTTCCTGTCGACTTCACTCGCCACCCTCTTGAAATCATTGATTCCGAAACCACGACTGTCGCCTGCCATCTTAAAAAATGCAGAGGGTGCCGGGTGGTCCACGGGAATCTGTTCCGTTGCTGCCAGGATTTCGCTGAGAAGGATGCTCTTGAGATCCTCCGGCAGGTTCATGGCTTCAATTTCCGCATTCAAAGATGTGAGACTCTGACGGTCGCTGATCAACAGAGCGTGCCGGATTCTGCTTCTCAGGTTCTGGATCTCGCCAAACTGATGAATAGTGATTCCCTCAATCGCGATCATGGCCGGCTCAGAGTCAGACCGCGACGATGCCGCCAACTTCTGTTGCGTCGTGATTGTGGCTTTCAGATCTTTCAGCTCATGTTGTTCAGCGAATGCCTGAAGTCGCTGGAGTGTCACCACATCTTCTGACACGACAGCCATTCGAGCTGCCAGTTCGAACACTTCACCGGATTTGACCTGTGCGTGTGACCGCAGCAAAATCCGTTCGGATTCCCGTAGTATGATGGCTGCATCTGCCAACTGCGCCGCGTCACCACTCGCAATTCCAGCCTGGACATGACTGATGTCGATGGATGGATCAAATGTATTCATCACCGCAGAGTCTTCGACCGTTCTTTCGGAAGACTTTGTCTGCCCATCGGCACTGAACACTGCCGAATGACAAACTGCAATTATCAGGATGGACATCCTGGAACTTAACAACATGGTCAATCTCCCTTTTCGTTTGTCGAAAACGTGAGCTGTGGATTCCCCGCAGCGGTGTATACCGCCCAGAAATACGGGTGGGTCCATGGATTGCCGGGGCCCTCGGCACGTTGAGCTTTCAGAAAGTCGCGTTGAGCGCCAGCCAGAGCAGCGGCCACGGGTTCGCCAGCAGCGAAGTGCTGGAAAAAATCATGCATCAGCATCGGGCCGGTCGCGTCGTAAACGTCCCAAAGGCCGGACACCACTGTTCGTACACCGGAATGCAGAAAGGCTCGCTGCAGTCCAAACAGGTCATCTCCCGGCAGCGGTGAGCGATCAGCAAGTCCGGAGTAGCAGGCGCTCATCACCACGATATCTACTGACAGCGATGACATGAAGATCTCGCCAGCCGTCAAATGTCCGTCGTGGGACTGATCCGCGTGACACAACAGAAAACTGGACAGCGGCTGATCTGCGACATTCATGCCATGTGTCGCCACAAACAGCAGACCGGGTTCCGTGAGCAATCCAGCAACGGCGGATTCGCTGGCGTCGGCACCTTCCACGAGACGATTGACGTGCTGGTTGAAGACAGATTTCAAATTAGCAAGGTCCTGTTCCACACCCGGCAGGCTGGGTGCCGTTTTGAAGTTGACAATTCCTACCGCATTGATCTGCGTCACTGGCGTTCGCGTTTCCCGTCGCAGCATGTCCCAGGTGGCGAGTGATGGAGCGTACGCAAGAGCGCTTCCGGGTGCCGGAACGGACTGGCCTTTACCAGCAGCGTCATCAGTCGAAGATTGAAGATTACTTCCCGACCCGAGCACATCGATCAGAAACGTCGCCTGTGGCATTTCGAGCGGGCCGCGTTCTGCGGTATCCGTCTCCGTCACGAGGGCGGCAAATGGGAAGTAATGCAGCACATGATGAGGCACGATGATGAGAGTTTCCGTGTTCGCGATGTCATGTCGAGCATCGTTGGGAATCAGAATCTGATACAGAGCATGAAGTTCCGTTTGCCAGTCGTGGTCAAATCTGCGTCGCTGAAACATCTTGCGTGCGGCGGCGTTCATGTTGCTGAGCAACTGCTGGACCCGTGCAACAATC
>Ga0209702_10004572_pt1 | contig 19919 bp, 25 predicted proteins | sample FRY01_FD_187210 | JGI IMG/M metagenome (GOLD analysis project Ga0209702, IMG submission 187210) | Freshwater microbial communities from Lake Fryxell liftoff mats and glacier meltwater in Antarctica - FRY-01 (SPAdes) (version 2) | ecosystem: Environmental > Aquatic > Freshwater > Ice > Glacier...
TCTAATGGTTTGGATTCCAATCCCAGTAAACGCTGAAGCTCCTCCAACGCTGAGATAGTTTTTCTCTTCTTCTTTGCCATTTCTCATATTATAATAGTAGTAGGTTTTTTATCTTTAACTTAAACGCACTGTATGTATTTTCTTGCAAATTACATGCTTTTACGTGTTTTTCGAGTAACAGTTCGAGCCCCTGGTTTTCAGGGTGATTTACGAGCTGCAGCCCATCCAATTTAAGCGATAAGTCTTCAAGCGTCGCCTCGCCGACTGTGCCTTGTTGGGTCATTTGAATAGCTGGATTTATCGCTTTAAATCAAATCCCACGCGGAGATTCGCGGAGGCTCGAACTTTTCCATTTTACACGAAATTAATTTCCGAGCTTTTTGACCAATCACACAGCCAGAAGATTTCATTGATGAAATTCTGATTTAAAGAGTAAAAAATAAGTACTTACATCAAATGCGCGTATTCACTGATGGTGCCTGCTCGTCCAATGGAAAAAAGTCTGCAAGAACAGGCTGTGGTATTTACTTTGAAAATGACGGCGATAACCGCGAATACAGTCATACCCTCGAGTCTGCGAAACGTATTTGCGGAATCACAGAGGGTATGAAGCACACCAACAACACGGGCGAATTACTCGCTATCTTATGCGCTTTAGTGCTCGCTGCTAAAGCACCCGCGAAATGCGAGTTGACCGTTTATAGCGACTCCATGTACTGTATCAATTGTATCACGCTCTGGCTCAAGAAATGGAAGGCAGGCGACTGGAAAACGGCTGCTGGGACACCCGTCAAGAACAAAACACTGATTCAAGCCATCGATGCAAAGAAATCAGAATTTAAGAGTGTTATTTTTTTGTACGTGCCAGCTCATCACCAAGCGCCCCTTGATAAGACATCTGAGCAGTACCGACTTTGGTTTGGGAATGACGTGGCCGACAAATTAGCTACACGCGCTGTGGCAGTAGACGCTGCAGCGTAACGAGTCTGAATACCACAGTCTGCGCTGCTTATTTAAATTTTTCGAGAATAAATCAACTGAAAATTTATAATTACTTGAAAGTGTTCAAGCCCATGGCATCGGAGAAGCCGTGGTTGCCTTTGGTTCCCGTGATATTTACATTCACCGGGTGAGCCATGGGTGTCCTGACTTTAAGTGCCTGGCTTTGGTATGTTTTGTGGATATTGATGGCATTCAATACAGAGGGAATCAACTTTGCGATGACAATGTTATTCAATTCAAGAAGATGCTTGCTAAAGTCTGAGGAATTGCTTGGATTTTCCGACATTTCGAGGTAGATGCTGCGCATGACCAGAACCAACTCACTTTCGTCCTGCAGACCAATGACGTCGCCGGTTTCCATGTATACCACATACCTCAAATGTGTCTGCAGCCAGTCGATGTTTTGCTGAGAAAAATAGATCCTTGAGAAGTTGCTGAAGATCTGGATACCCGAAAGAATGCTTTTGTGTTTCAGATCGAAATGATTCATTGTAGTAAGTAGTGTGTAGTAATGCTTTCTAAAATAAATTCAGAATTTCAATTCAATTCAGAATTTCATGACAATCAGTATGACAAGAATGATAATCAACACAACCGTGGTGATGAAGTAAATGCTCGTGACCACGATGATTGGCTGGATTTTCTCAAATATGTGCATGATAAGCGGGTCAAGGATTTCATCCTGTATGAAAATCTTGTTAGTTTCCTTTCGGCACTCGGACAGACACAGCCCCACAAACTGCTTGGAAATCTTCTCCATTAAACTCGCTCCCTAAAAAATACGACTCATTTAGGCGCAATTCTATGTGAAAAGTCATGCTCTGCTGCATTGTACTTGTAGCTTACTTGCCCGAGGCTCGAAGGCGCATTTGAAATCAATGTGTTGTGATTCCCAAAGTAGTCGACGGGGGCGACTTTATTGCTTAGCTCCATGCTCACAGACTCGACCGTGGTCCCCTTACTGTGCACACCACCGGGGGTATATGACATTGACGGCTTTGTCTGAAACTCTGCGCTATAGTACTGCTCTCGTCGTGTAGGGACATGCACCCCGACGGAATCCATGTTCCCAGAGTAGGCGTACAATACGTTTTCTTTATTGGTTGTTTTGGCAGTGTCTTCAAGACCCCTGTACATGGCATCCGTCCCCTTCAATCCAATGAGGTCGGCTCGGCTCGTTGTTTCGCGCTCTTGCTCAGACGCATGGTAGCTGTCCTGGGCTTTCACGTCCCGCTGACCGACCGTGTTTTTATTATTTCTGACCCAGTCGCCGTGATACGTGTTCTTGGTATCCCCTCCGTAATTCGTGAGGGGTTTCCCTGCGTTCGCCTCAGCGTCAGCAGCAGTACCGATCCGGGTAACCGCGCCCATCCTTTGGTTCTGGACCCCGCCAAGATTAAACTCGGTTTCAGTGAGCTGCTTGTTGAGCGTTTGTTTAAACACGTCGCCGTAATTGACGAGCGGCTGCTTTATATGGTCTGCTGTGGCATTTGTAAAGTATCTCTCTGTAGAGTTGTCATAGTACCTCTCTGGTTGATTCTTGGAAACCTCTCCGACCGTCCCGAGCATCGTCTCTATTTTCCGATGGTTAATTCTTCCCTCGTATGTATATTTTTTATTGGTATCGACTCTCATCTCATCGACCGTCTTGAATTCGGGCCGGAGCAGTTCTTGAGGGATAGGAGCAATTTTTTCTTGGTTGAATGGGAGCTCGCTGGTCAGCTTATTCGACGCAATGAACCTCGATTTATCAAGCTCTGCTACCGGCGTGCCAAACACATTTTCGGCAGGGTTCAGAGTACTGAACGTCTCCATCTTTGGCGGCCTGTATTCCCCGTTATGGCGATTGAGTATCGTTTCCGTGTTGTTGTTTAAATTATTAGGAGGGTGGCCGCCAAAAAACGGGACCATATTTTGATGTGAGAAATCTGCTTTCCGGTCGGTCAGTTTGCTCACGGTCGAGAACTTTTCCTTTTCATTGAATTGAGAGGCATCAGGCTCAACATAGTACCGCATACCCATATTGAACATGGGACCTGCAAATATCTGCCGGTCACCCCCTTGAGTCGCGTCAGGCACGGGCTCTTTTGCAAACTGCACTTGTTTTGGAACGACAGGCCCCTTTGATTTCAAATTGGAAGCAACAGTGTACTTGTTCGTGTTCTTGACATCCATTGACTGCTTGTAGAATTCAGTGAGTTTGTTTTTCTCTTGTCGGCTTACCTTCTTGTAGTCCTTGGACTCATACACGGTCTCTCCGTTCGGGACGTCGTGAGCAGAGACCCTGTGTCTTATAGGTGCCGCTGGGTTTCTTCTGGCCGTGAAGTTGTACCCTACAATTGCTAAAACACCCAGCAATCCAATAGATAAATCCATAATACTTTATATTATAAAAAAAACTTCATTAAACAACTCAACAACTTGCCTTGAAGGTCCATTCTATCCCAGAAGACTTGTCGTGCTCGTTTAGGTACGTTGTTATTTTTTTCCATAGTATATCTTGTTTGATTAGTTTTTCCCTGCTCTTCAGCAATGGAAAGTAGGACATGTACTGTACGAGACCAAGGAGCTCGCAGAATTTGTAAATGACGTACGGATAACTAAAGAAATTTTTCCTGCTTCCTTTCAGCATGTCGAATGGCCCTTGGATCACCATGAACATCTCCTTGAGTTTATTGATGATTTCAGGGGGCATTAAAAGCGGCTGGATACCACATATCCGCGATGCGATGGCAGGGATATGGTCGTATAGCTTCGGCTCCTTGAGCACTTTAAGGATTTTTTTTATCTTTAGGTGAGATATCTTTGAAGAGTCGGTGATTCTCTCCTTTTGCAGCTCTATTTTGATCATGTTGAGAATTTCATCAGAGACATTGATATGCTCCTTTGCCTGGATGTGATTGAGCCATTCAGTGAAGTAATTGATCCGCCTATAGTCAAAGCTTGACGAAACTGAATTGTAATTCTCTGAATCCTTGTATGAAAACCCGTCAATGATCTTCTCAGTGACAATACCACAGCCAGTACATACAAAATCCTTTTCTTTGGTCTCTTTAATTTCAAGTTTGCAAGTCTTGCAGTAATCCACGACCGTAATCTTCCTGGTTTCCATGTATATTTTCTCGTTGATACTATAGTAGTCTTTAATGATTTCCTGGCGCTTGTCCGACGAGGTGTGCTTGAGATTAAAAAAATTAACTTGAGGACAGGCGTCTTTGGCCGTGTTGCATGTGTCAAGGTACTCGAGCAACACTGAGTGCGACGACAAGAAATAATTATTTTCTTCCTCCCGAGCCTCGATTTCTGAAATCTTGGCCTCCAATGGAGAGATGTTTGAAATATCTACGGTCTGCCCTGAGCCGCACACGCTGCAAATATTTTTAGTGGGCGACATGTACTCGAGGCAAGTGTCGCAAAACCTGTCTGTTTTCTTTGCCTTTGATATCATGGCAAAGGACGTCACTATGCTTTTTCTCCGCGGGAGACTTTCCTGGAGTCGATCAAAATACTGCATCTTTTCATCATGCAATTGATCGACTGTCTTGTTTCCCTCTGATATCTTTTTCTTTCTCTCTTTCTTGACGTTAAAGGACATGCTGCGTTGTCATTAGTTTTTTTTTATCTTTAAGTTTCTTTAAGTTTCTTTAAGTTTCTTTAAGTTTCTTTAAGTTTCTTTGAGTTTTTTTTGGTATCGAGTAGTAGGTCGTAATATGGGCAAAGTTGTTACCGCGGCCATGAAGAAGAAATTGTACACGTATCTCTCACTTGCATTGCGCAATACAGGATCAATCGACATTGGTTTTCTGGTCAATGTGGCCAGCGCACTGGGACTGCCAGAAATTTCGTATGATAATGCAAGCTCATATCTTCAAATTTTCAATGATGTCCTTGAAGGTGTAAATATGCCCGCCAGCGTCAGCGCAGCAATTGCCAAGGAAAAGAGCAGTCGGAAAAGCAGTCGGAAAAGCAACAAGTGTTCATTCGCAGAGACCTCGTTGGCGCACATTTGCTCGAATCGAGATTAACTTAATACAAATCAGACACACCTGTTTGCGAGGAGATGTAGCTGTCTCGGATTCTATCGACCGACTCTGTTATAGCTATGGAAATTGAGAAATTTGTTCGGTTGAAATTATAATAGTACCCATCTGACCGCTTCACCTCGAATTCTATCCCATCAAGGAACGACAATGGAGGGTTGAATTCCTTTGCGGCCGTGATAAAGCTATTAAACATCATGACACCAGGTGGCTCCGAGAGTAGTATTTTCGCAAAAATATCACCAAGAAGGTCCCCGCCAACTGCATGGACCGTGCTGAGGTTCGGGCTGATCAATAGAACATAGTTCTCGCCTTCCAGGGAGATACTTCGAAACAATATCCCATCTCCATTCCCGTTGAATGTGTTTGCCTGAGATACCTTGAACCCCTGTCTTTTCGAGGACACCACGGCCCCACCCCCGCCAGACTGCACGGTTCGGGTAGCGAATTTTTGGGATATTCTGATGAGATAGTGGTCGTCGTCGCGTATCTCAGAAACTCTGTGATACATCTTATTCAAGAGAATAAGCGGTATCCCTCCAAGATCAGATTTGCCTGGCTCTGAAGAGGTGATTCTACCAAAGGAAACCGAGTTTTCTCGACCAATGATTCCTCGTGTCCCTGGAGCAGTGATATCGAACCCTGTTTCGATATCAAATTGGTACTCTGAATTCACGTTGATGACTTTGAATCTCGCAGATCCGTCGCTCGCAACCACCAAATTAGGTGTGCTGTCTGTCCCATTGAACACGACCGAGTCCCCGACATGAACATCACCAACCGTCTCTGCTGCGATATCTCCAAGGAACGTGTTGATCCTGACAGTGCTGTTATCGACTCGCTGAACAATGAAATCCGCGTCGAGAGAGGAATTCCCTGTGTTTGTGATGCTTATTCTGTCGCTTGTCACCAGAGAATGCGGGCCTGTGAAAGTGATATCAGCTGTAGCGGCTGTAAAGGATGTTATGCCAACTGCCAGGTATTTTCGACCATATAAATTGTGTCTTGTGCTCACCGTGATCCTCGCTCTACCCGGCACCGAGCTCGGTTGGATGGCCGTGATTTGCTTGAACCCGTGGTTTGGATGAGTCACGAGCACCTGCCCCGTCCCAATGGTTGTCTTTGAAATGCTCGAGGGGTCAATGTACGAAATCCCAACTCGGATATCAAACTCGGAATTCGTCGCGTTCTCGACAGTTAATCCTCCAATATTTGAAATTTTTGGAGACGTTTTGAAATTAGTTAAATTGATCTGGTCGCCCGAATGCTTGACAAACCCCGTGGTTCCTGCCTGGTTGATCGTCGCGTTCTTGAGCCTAAATGTAAAGTTTCCCGTCACGGTGACAGCAAAGGTCCCCTGTATTTTTGGAATAGAGTCTGTATCTGCTACTTCTACGCTGGTCAAGTCCGAAATGCGATGAGGTACCGTCGTTGTTATTTCCCCGTTAGTGGATATGGCCGAAATAGGCACTGACACGGCGCTTTTCAGCAGGTGCGGGGTTGTCGTGGTGAATCGTATATAGTCTCCGATAATAACAGCATTGCTGATTTGAAGTGTTTTAGTCAGGAAAGGATCACTTGCCTCAATGGACTGGCTGGAATCTTCTTCCGGGAACCCGATATTTCCCACGACAAGCGACTTCCCGGTTAAAAAGAGAATCCTGAAATCATCAGGTCGTCCCAGTTTCACAGTGAACCCGCCTCCTGTTTTGTTCTCATTGGCTCTGTCATTCACTTCATACACAAATAAATTCATATTAACGACTCCCTTGACCACGAATAGCCCGTCGAGCACCGCTTGATTGATACCGCCCGTTGTTTTTGTTCCTGTGATGAGAAACGCGTCGCCTACCTTGTATCCATGCGAAAACAAAAACACTTGGATATCACTCGACCCCAGGGTGGTGATAATTGGGTCGCTTGTCAACTGCCTCATGACATACGAGCTAAAGGTCATGATATCCGTACTCAGATCCACTTGCACCTTGAAAAAATGGAATAAATTAGAATTGCCGTTCCTTCGCTTGACTAAATTCATTCTCCTCTCAAATTCCTCGGACAATGTCTTGATACTGTAATTCCCAGGAGTCAGATCCACAGTGTAATTAGGGTGCCCGACATCGATTTTGGCAGTCTGGGTCCCGGGCACGCCGCCTTTGAAGGGAATTCGTATGAGCGTGTCATTGACAACCACTGCAATCCGTTTGCCGTTCAATGGAGCAAACGAACACTCGTAAATCGTGACAAAGTAGTCGTCGGGTGTGATATGTCTTTTGAAATAAAAATCACTGATGCTGATGTCCACGGTGTCTGGGACAGTTGTAGAAATACTGATACTACCATACACCCCGAGGTCAGCATCTTCAGTGTTTTCCCATGAAATCCTATTGTTTCGAATTTCTACAGGCACGTCCCGGATGACTTGGTCTGTGTTGGGGAATTCAGTCGACACGAGCTTGATCTCCTTGACATTATAGAAACTCTTCCCAAACGCCATTTTGACGTGGTTCGGCTCAGGAAAAGCATTTTCATCTCTGTCGCGAGTATCGATGGAGATGATGGTTTTCCGCTCGGTCTTGATGATTTTCTGAGTGTCTTTTTTAACGGTCATATTGCCGGGAGCAGTTGCAGCGTGGGCCGCCCCGCTCAAGGTCCTCGTATTATAGTAGTCTCTGAAATTAGATTTCTCCATCTCATTGAGGTCCGAGGTAAATGTGCTCGACACAAAGCCATGCGTGCTAAGGAGGTCGTCGCTCTCTATGTCTTCCAGCGGCGGCTGATTGATTCTTCTGTTGCTGTTCATTGAATACACGTAGAAATAAAATTACAATTTAGGTCGCAAAATTCGGGGCTCGATGGCTCGAGCGCGGTAATTACTCAAAAAATTAATCTACATGTATCTAATGTACATTGTTTTCTATAGCACCAATTGCAAGTACTCTATGCAGTTTATAAGCACGTTGCAGAGGACTGGGGAAGAGCGGTTCTTTAAAAAGGTTTGCGTCGATTCCCGGGAAGGGAGAGAGTTTGCAATTTCCCAGTACAGTATCAAAAAAGTCCCAACTATTGTCGTGAATGACCAGGTCATTGACGGCGTGAATGCATTGCAATGGTTGCAGAAGAAAGTGAAAGCCAGCGCCACCAGCAGCATGAGCACAAGGCAAAATAAAGAATCTTATTCACGGCCACAGGGACAGGGGCAGACACAGCCAGTGGCAGTGGTGGGAGGCTACGTCCCCAACTCGTCGTTTGATTCCGTGGGCGGCTCGGCAGAGTTTGTCATGAGTAGCCACGCTGGGCTTCGTGACACACACTCGATCATCACGCCATCCGAGGACTCTGAGGTCCAGAAATCAACCTTTATACTGCCGTCAGACAATATCACAAACGGCGCCAACATTGATGGGAAACGCAAAGACAAGACTTCGAAATTTGAGAGCGAGTATGAGCAGATGAAACGCTCACGCGAGTAATCACGTGTGCGGAAATTAAGTGATTGGCTGCTCGTCACGTGTGCGGAAATTAAGTGATTGGCTGCTCGTCACGTGTGCGGAAATTAAGTGATTGGCTGCTCGTCACGTGTGCGGAAATTAAGTGATTGGCTGCTCGTCACGTGTGCGGAAATTACGATATTTTCCAAGGCTTTCTATTTTTCAAAAAATGTCAAAATCCGACGCTACAGCTACTTTTACGCCAATCCGCGATCCAGTTATCACCGAATTGCTCATTGACTCTGGGGCAAGTGCCAATACCCGAAACTGTCTTGGTTCCACGCCTCTGCATTACGCACCGACCTCTTCTATTTCCAGGATGCTCGTCTCTACAGGGGCCGACGTCAATGCTCGTAATAAATACGGAAGCCCGCCTTTACAGCATGTGAAAAACGCTGCGATTGCCAAGATCCTGTTAGACGCGGGTGCTGACGTGAATGCTCAGAATATCTATGGGCTAACCGCTTTACACTACGCCAAGGATCGATATATTGCCAAGTTGCTTATAGATAGAGGCGCCGACATTCACACCCAAGATTGCTATGGAAACACGCTCTTACATTATCCACGCGATCCAGTTATCGCCGAATTGCTCATCGACTCTGGGGCAAGTGCCAATACCCGAAACTGTTTTGGTTTCACGCCTCTACATTGTGTAAAGACAGCTGCTATTTCCAGGATGCTCGTCTCTGCAGGGGCCGACGTGGATATCAAAGACAATCTTGGGTACTCGCTCTTGCACCTGAGAAGCTCATTCCCGGCATCTATCGTCAAAGTGCTCATAGCCGCGGGCGCTAACGTGAATGTCCAAGACAAGTTCGGAAACACCCCTTTGCATTTTGCAAACGATGCAATCACTCAACTGCTCATCTCCGCAGAAGCTGACGTGAATATTCAAAACCATGCCGGATGCACGCCCCTACACTGCCAGAAAAATGCTATCATTGCTAAATTGCTGATTTGTGCGGGCGCCGATCTAAGTATCCAAGACAATTACGGGCACACCCCTCTGCATTACCAGTCTGACCCTGGCGTTCTCGGGCCGCTCTTACTGGACCTGTAATAAAAATCCACAATATGACTGGGGATTTTTAATAGAATTTATTTTGGGTAGTTGGCGGACTACAAGGAGCCTTTTCGCTGGCCAACGACTACGCAATTTGTAATGATTTCAGTGCATTCTTTTTCAGTTAAAACAAGGTCGTCCATTTTATACATACTATTACTTTCATCTCTTTAAGTCGTTTGCTACGCTGTTAGTCTGTTACGCTGTTAGTCTGTCAAACAGCTCACCAAAAAACTCATTTTCCCTAAATTTCCAACATCATACGACATCAACAGGGGAAAGTCATTCATTAGCCTCATCTGCACCATTGTAGAAAGGATACTTGCCTTGCTGAAAAGAAGAAGGTATTTAGTGGGGAATTTCCCCTGAACGATTTTATCCACTGTGTTTTGAAAACTGGTGTTTTGAGAGTTCCCAACGACCAGCTCAAAACTACTGAAATCCCCGTTCCCAGAGAAGAATATCTGCTCTCCGATATTCTTGATTTCAAGAACTTTGTTTCCCAGCGAACTGAAATCCTTGCATATTTTCTGTAATTCATTTGAACTCATGACAATGGTCGTGTTGTATCTCTGCTCAATGATGTAATTGTTTCTTGGGATATTGTGAAGTTGTAATTTGAACGTATTGATTGAGTTTCTCTCACTGTTTTCCTTTTTTATAAAGAGCGAGTGCCGCTCAGAATCCTTGTCAGTCACGAAAAACGAAATGGTCTCGTCGTGTTTTATGGTTTTTATTATTTTGAATAAATTATCGGTATGAATACCCAAAACAAGAGGGTTTTCGTCGGTCCTATCACAGTGAAAGTATTCAAAACTCGATGAATCGAGTTTGACATGAATCAAGCACTCTTCCCGGTTACTCAGGGAAACAATCTTGATACTGTCTTTTGTAATAACAAGATTCAATTCAATCAAAACGTCCTTGAGGACTTCAAAAAGAGATTTCACATTGGCTGTCTGGACCGTCTTTGCCTCAAATATAATACCCATATTACATTATACAGTTTTTAGATTTTAAACCATTCGCATCGGGGCACACTCTGGAGGGCAATATCCCGGGGCTGCAGCGACAACTGGTGCAGCGACAACTGGTGCAGCGACAACTGGTGCAGCGACACCCACTCTTGGAGCGGTCGGAGCCACTCCAACCGCGGGTTTTCTGGGCTTGATACCCTCCCTACATATCATCGCAGTCTGGGAAGTTTTTATCAGTAAAATAGATGAGACCGAGAGAATCAAAAGAGAGACATTGAACCCGACGCTCGACATGACGTAAAACTCTGATGTCCTCTCATGGTCATATGCGCCCATACCGTACATTGACGCGACGGACGTCGCCAGGGAAACAAGCACCAGCACAAGGTATATGTAAAAATAGTCCATTGTATTATACTATACCGATATAAAAAAAAAGATAAATTTACACAAATCATTTACACAAATCATTTACACACAGAATAACTTGATGTCTGGGTATTGTACTGCAATCGCCATTGCCCCTGCAAATGTCGCGAGACCAATTGCAAAAAACGCTGCAGACGCATTGGTTCCGACTTCATTCTCGTCATGCATGGTTTTTCCTACCCCCCACATTGAAACAAAAAGAACTGCGAGCGCGGCCAGGGCGATCATCGAACCGGCGGTTGTTTGCATATACCATTGAATACAAAAAAAACGTTGGGAAATAATTTGAACTGCCTGCCATTTTAAAACATAAAACAATGGACATCATGCTCAAAGAAACCTCCTTTGTTCTGCCAAAAGTCCATGAGATTTCCATCGTCCCAGTCTCAAAGGACAGGAAAAAACCTTTGAAAATCCTTGGGTACGTGCCGCAGCTGGACGTGACAAAGGACAAGATATCATCCATCAGGTATAAAAAATGGACGAACTTGAGGAAGCTTGCCAACGACTTTGAGTTCCCTGTACACGCTCGAGCCACGCGGCCCATCAGCAGGGCTTTTTTCAAATTAACAGAGGTTATCATTGACCAGAGATTGGATGCAAACTGTAATACACTTCATCTCGCAGAAGCCCCGGGAGGGTTCATTGAGGCCACAATGAATTACAAGCTGAAGATGTACAATGAGTTGAAATGCCTATACACCTTTTCACTGCATGACAGCAACAGGGATATCCCAACATACCACGAAAAAATCAACTCTGAGAAAAGGGTCATTGTGCTCTCAAACAGGGAAAATAAAGGGGACTTGTATTCCATCAGAAACATCCAGCACCTCATAGGCACCCTCAAGGGCAAGCAAATCAAATTTATAACTTGCGACGGTGGTTTCACCGAAAAGAATGACTTTGCATCAAAGGAACAGCTTCATCACAAACTCATCTTTCACCAAATCATCACCTCCCTGTTCATCCTCGAGAACAATGGGTGCCTTGTCATTAAATTCTTTGATATTTTCACCGAACTCTCGTTTGATTTCGTGCATATACTGAGCTATTTATTCGATATCGTCATGGTGTGCAAGCCTCACACGAGTAGACCCACGAACTCGGAGAAATACATTGTCTGCAAGTTTTTCAGCCAGCAAAAGTTTAATAAAATCTCAAAAATGCTCAAGGATATCTGCATATCTGGCATTGAAAAGTACAGCTCGATTGTCGATAAAACGGCCGTCCGCCAAGGCTTCGTCGCCTCCCTTAGGAAAATTAATACGCTTCTCTCAGAGTATCAAATTTACTGTATAGAAAATATCCTCAACGTCCACCGCCTCGACCTCAAAATCACAAACTCGCGAGAAAATGTAAATGACTGGATCTCTAAATACATTCTTTAGTCGCAACTTAAAAGTCTTCGTCAAGTTTGAATTGGGTTTCTTCCACCGAGACCCCAACATTGGCCCTTCGGTAGGAGGAGATCCTTGTTTCAAAAAAGTTTCCAAAACTCTCAAGGGAGATATACTGCATAAAATCAAATGGGTTCTGAGAATTGTAAATCTTGTCATAACCCAGCTTCAATAGCCAGAAATCTGCAATGTACTCAATGTATTGCTTCATCAACTCTGCATTCATCCCTATCAAATTGACAGGCAAACTCTCGGACACAAATGTCTTCTCAATCTCTACCGCCTCTCTAAAGATCCCATGAACTTTAGTCTGTGGGAGACGCTGGGTCAGTAAATTATAGAGAGCAATCCCTCCCCTGCAATGAAGGGCCTCGTCCCGTGAGATAAATTCATTCGATGTCGTTAGACCGGGCATGATCCCTCTGTTTTTGAGCCAGAAAATGGCACAGAAGCTCCCCGAGAAAAAAATCCCTTCAACGATGATAAACGCGAGCAACCGCTCGTTGAATTCGCCGTTTGTGATCCATTTCAAGGCCCAGTCGCTTTTTGTCTTGACAGTCTCTACGGACTCAAGGGCAGTGAATAACTTGGCCTTCTCCTCTTCGCTCTCGACATATGTCTCGATCATCAACGAATACGAAAATCCATGCACTGCTTCAATCTGTATCTGGGCCGCGTAAAACTGTCTCATCTCTGCGATCTGGACTTCCTTGTAAAAGTTGATAATCAAGTTCTCATTCACAATCCCATCGCTCGCTGCAAAGAATGCGAGCACGTTCTTGATGAAATACTGCTCATTTGCCGTCAAGACCTTCCAGTCGTCCTTGTCCTTTGAAAAATCAATTTCTTCAACGGTCCAGAAATTACCCAGCGCCTCCTCGTACAATTTCCAAATTTCATGGTACTTGATAGGGAACACAGTGTACCTGCTTTTATTCTCGATTAGCACGGGCTCAATGGAACTGTCAAACATCTTGTTGTATAATACTCTATAAATTAATTTAAAGCCATTTTAAAATTGCAGCTGGTTAGAATGGAGCTTGCCCGCTCAAAACCTCGTCAATCTCCTTTAGGTCGCTCGTGAAATACAACATACCCAGCGACGTGACAAGAGCCGTTAAAAACGTTTTCAAATAATCTTTTCTCCGCTGCTCTTCGGTGAGTTCAATCCCAAGAGGCGCGTTCAGTCCCCAGGCTAACAGCAAAGAAAAAAGCACAGCTACGACGATAAGAATATACTTTTCCTGTAAAACTTGCTTGAACTCCATTTATCACTGGGAACATAAAATAGAATCGAATTAAACGCAGACCCCTGCGTTTTGATTTAAAAACTAAAACCTATACCATTACAAATGACCGCTACCACCGCTACCACCGCTGCCACCGCTACCACCGCTGCCCACGACCAAGACTTTTTAGATGAAGACACCCCCATCAGCAATCAAAAGTTTTTTGTACTTTCGTATATCTTACCAAACAAGCCCAGCGACCCGCCCATGTTCAAGGTCAGAGGAAGTAACTCGACCGTCGAGGAATGCGAAAAACGCATCAAACGCCTGCAAAACACTGACACGTACTTTAACATGTACATTGCCGAGGTCGGGAAATGGGGCGCGCTCCTTAGCGACGAACAGATCAGAGCCCAGGACATTGACAGTATCTATGACAATAAAGGCATGAATGAACTGGTCAAGGGATACAAGGAAAACAAGGACAAACTCGACCGCGAATACATTGAACGCACAGAACACATGAAGCAAAAGGCACGTCAAGAAGGGTCAAAGGAGGGCCAAAAAACCCTTGCGGACTCTGCTGAGAAACCGATTACAATCAAAATCAGATTGGAAGGCATCGACACTCAGATCCTGAAAATGGAGCAGGAACTTGAAGGTCTCCGCAAGACCCGCGAGGAAAATATGCGGCTCTGGGAAGGTTTCTCTGAGCAAGACATCAAGGACTCGGAAAAGGAGTTTGAGGAATACACTAAAAGTCTCAAAATAAAAGAATAATTTTTTTGTAAGGCAGAGTAAATGGACCTACTTGCTTTGTTTCTGTTCACAGTGGGTGTGTATGTGCTGTATATCAGTATGAAATGGATGTCGACCGAGTGCCGACCCGCCGTCGTCAATCATTACATCCCACGCACCCTCGAGGAAGAGATGAGGAGCCCCGTAAAGCCCTCTGAGATTTTCAGCGGCCTGTTTGCCAATGAAAGACCCTGGAATCCTCGAGATTTTTAAAATTCAATTGATTCGCGTAAATTTCAGCTGAATTATAACTTAAAGACATAAATTCTTTGATACCAAATGGGACCAACCAGTATCATCAGTATCATCCACGACAAGCCTTTTGAACAAGTTCGTAAAATTCTTACCGAGTCCCCGTACCACCTCTCCGTGTCCGATGAAGATGACATGTACATGCTCAATTTCACCGACAACTCTGATTTGAAGAACCCCGTGTGCAGAGAAGCAAATGGAACGATCTTCCAAAAAGACACGAACAAATTACTTCACTACTCGTTTGCTAAAACATTTGATGGTTTCTCAGAGACCTCAAAGGACGTCTTCGAGTGCGATAAGGTCAATGACCATTCAGTTGAAAAGAATGGTCATGAAATCCCATTTACCATTCAATTGTTCACTGAAGGCTCCTTGATCAAGGTATTTTACCACGACTCGGAGTGGAAAGTCGCCACGTCTCACAGAATCAATGCTGCGTTTTCCTTTGGAGGGAGCAAGTCCTTTAAAGAGATGCTGTTCGAAGCCTTTGACGAGACAGGTTTGTCTTACACTGACCTGGTCGATGCTGAGCGTTTTTGCTATACGCTGATCCTTCAGCACCCCGAGAATCATATCTGCACAGATATCCGAGTTCCATTCACGGCCCTCTTGAACAAGGTCAATTTGACAGACTACTCTGAAACAAATCTGGCTGATGGATACCTCATGGATAAGCCGTTGAGCTACTTCAAAGACACAAATATCAATATTTTGCTCTTCATTGGTGGCGATCGGGTTAAAATTTTATCCAGCGAGTACGTCGCCGACAAACAGCTTCTGGGGAATCATTCAAATGTCAAGTGTATTTATCTCAACTGTGTCAGGGAGGGAAACAGAGACTACGTAAGAAAACGGTTACAGAGTAAACTTAACATATTTGATGCCATTGACAAGCGTATCGAGGAGGAAATTTCTTTGATTTTCTACGAGTATAAAATACGTCATGTAGAAAGACGGAAGCTCGACATCATCACTGCCCATCGCAAAATTATTTATCAGCTTCATGGGGACTACATTGTATCCCGTGTTCCCATCAATAAACAGGCTGTCTATGATAAGTTGTTTTCCTTGCCCACGCAGAAATTGCTATGGATCCTGGACTTTTAGACGTATTCCCCTCGTATTCCCCTCGTATTCCCCTCGTATTCCCCTCGTATTCCCCTCGTATTCCCCTCGTATTTCTTATAAAATCAAATGATTTTGATTTTATAGTCAAGCACTTCTTTCAATAAACTTGGATTTTTATATATTTTTTTTTCTCGCGTGATGTTAAATGTCCTTTGGAAATCGCTCAAATTTTTGCAGTTTAAAAGAAGCCTTCCCAGACATTCAAAGACCCTCTGAAAAGGTCATCAATGCTCCTCTAACGGTCACGTTTCCTTACGTCAGCCCAACTGGCTCTGACTCGAATGCCGGGTACGCTCAAGTTGCTCCCGTCCCAGCCGTCGAACACTTTGAATCACGAGAACCACGAGAACTACGAGAATCACGAGAATCACGAGAATCACGAGAATCACGAGAATCACGAGAACCACGAGAACCACGAGAACCTTGCGAACAATGCGAATATCGCAAAAAATATGGTCATATTTCTACAGGGTTCAATGAAATGCTGAATTTACTATTACTATTGCTGCTTCTGTACATTGTCATTTACAAACCTAAAATCTAATCTTTCTAATATTTGCATTTTCTACTGGGCGAGATGGAGAGGGTCGTGCTGACTGTGCCTGAGCATTCCTTACCCAGAAACTCTCGTCACATAATTTCAAATCCCGGTGCTCCTCAGCCTTATAGAAAAAAACCTGGTCCGAGATTTTATTAGTGATTGCGGTGTTGTCAATGACAAGGCAGCTGTAATTCTCTGTGCATGCGTCGAGCACCTTTTCAAAAATGGCAAAGCTTGGGAACACGCCTGCGTAGTTTTCATACAATTTCTTCCGGTCGCTGTGGTTGCATGTCTTCAGTATGAACGTGTAGTCTACATTGGACCGCAGATTTGGACTGATCCCCATCGGGGTTTGCATCGCAAGCAAGAACATGATATTGAAATGGCGTCCATTAAAGAAAATGTCTTGAATCAGTTTATCCTTTTTCCATACATTTGCCTCGCTCAAGACATCATCAAATATCAGAAAGACCCGTTTATTGTCCCATTTCTCTTCAATGGCTTTCTGCTGCCTGTCGAAAATTTTCTGGATTATATCAGAGCGGTACGTGTCATGAATCAGCACCCCAGGAATAAATTGATCGTAAAAATGAGCGACTTTATCTGTCCTTGAAATCACAGACCCGGCGAGAATCTCCCGGTTATACGACATGATATCTCGAATCAAAAACGATTTGCCAGAGTTTCTCTTGGCTATAAGGATACAAATAGGGTTCTTGATCATCTTCTGGATATCAAATTTTCTTAAACTGAGTTCTTCCATTACAGTTGCGCTGGAAAATTTTTCTATTTTTTATCCGCACGGAAATTTGTTCTTACCTGTGGCAACAAAGAAGTTTTAAAATGGTTCCTGAAAAACAATTATATCTGAGTCAGATCACTCATACCACCGCTTCGCCTGAGGCCACCACCACCGCCGCCGCCAATTTTACCTTTGGTCGCTACTGCAGCAATCTCGTCTTTAAAATACATGATCGCCGCGAGCAAAAGCATAAGCACGCAGCAACTCGCGATACTTGTTACAATACTCGTTGCCTCGCTGATGCCTACTACCTTGGACGTCGCCGACCCTTTGATATCATTTTCAAATTTTGAGATGGCCGCCGATGCTTGTTCGTCGCTCTGAGTGCAGTTTGCTACCTGGGCCAACGTCAGCTTTTGCTTAATATTATTGATTGTGAGGAGGCGGTCCGCGCTATCCATCCCCGAGCAGTCCATTTCTATTTTTCCAAAAGTAAGGAGCTGGGCCGCTACTGCTTTTGCGATGCAATTTGAAATACTTGAAATATTCACATTATTCATAACGTCAGCGATAGATTTTGTAATCACCTGAGATCTGCTGCTGGAACCCGATAGAAGCGGTTGGCCCTCTGTTGACGCGTTGGCAGCGGCTTCTAATCCCGTCTTCAATGCATTCTGAAGGTCGGCATCCTTGGAATTTGCCTGCACACAATTGAAATCTTGCGACAAGTTCATTTCCTGCGATATATTACTGAAGTCGACTCGACAGCCTACTGTTTTTATATTTGAGAAGGAAAGCGTCTGCGTTGCTTCAGTGCCAACAGCGCAGTCGGAGGTGCTTGTCATGATAATATCAGTGACTATCTTATTGACTATATCGGTCTTGACCTTTGCCGAACTCTGTTGTGCTCCCATATATCATCGAATATAAAAAAAAATTGCTTAAATTCGAGCTTCGAGTGGTGATATCACATCATCGACGTGACATCGTCCATGGTCACCTGTGGCTTCTTTCTCAATGCCAAATACACCTCATGCGAAATCAACTTATCAGACTGGTTGTTTGCAGTTGTCAACACCTCCAAGTAGTTGTCGTATGTATGAGTAGGCCGTTGAAAAAAGGACCATAACTTTTGAGCCAATGTCGTTTCCGTCTTGGTAAATTTCTCTCGTCGGGACTCATCCCGACAGGCGACGAGGTAGAAAACCCAAATTACAAGTACAATGGCCGTTGCGATGGTCAGTGTATATCCAAGTTGCATGTAATCAACTATTAGAAAAAAATATTTTCTAAACGTTGATTACATGGACATCAATTGCGACACACCAAAAAATGCTCAGCAAACCCAGCTTTGCGCGTGTAAAACAGCAGCAGACACGTATAAAAATTTATACAATGATTACATGAAGAAAAGGGCACAATACGCGGTCGATAGCGCAAGTTATCAAAGATGGATTCTTAGACACAATGAATGGAAAAACAAGACGGGGGGGTTTTCAAAATGGAATGATATCATAAGCAGCCAAGACGCTGCATTTACTGCAAAGATGGGCAGGTATAACGACTGCAACAATATTGCCAATACCGACCACACCAACTGGGTATGTGGAAAGTCTGCAGGTGAAAAAAATTTCTATGACAATTGGGGGTTCTATGCATTTGAAACGCCCACCTCGGGTGGCATTGGACCCTGTCGATGGGTAGATGCACGATGTAAGCGCTCGACACAGTCGAGGGCTAAAGTTGACAATGACTATAAAGCACAAGAGCCCAGAGCCGACCCGAAAAACGATTCAAAGGTTTGGCTGCATGTAAATGCACCCGTTGATGATGCGAAAGCACCGACCTATACGGGGATATGCTGCACGCAAATCTTTAATGATATAGAGACCCAAGGAGGTGATGTTACCTTTGATCGGATCAGCCAACAATGTGGGACAACCTCTACAGGAACTGCCTCTAATTGGGACACTACTGCTACCACGGACAGCTGGGGTAATACAGTCGGAAAAGATGTGAAAGACGTGAAAGACGTGAAAGACGTGAAAGACGTGAAAGACGTGAAAGACGTGAAAGATGTAGATTCGGATAGCGATAATTCATGGGTCCTGTGGTTCGTGCTCATGCTGATTTCCTGTATCTGCATTGGTGGTGGTCTTGCGTTAGTGATTTTTTTGTAGCCACCAGCTTTTGTAGCCACCAGCAACGTGATTGCAGAGATTTTTTAAAACATTTTTATAAGACAAGGATACATGATGGACATACTTGCAGACTCGATATTCTTGATTCACATGATTATAACTGCCTTTGTTCTTCTTGCTCCGTTTTCCGATAGACTATCATTTTTGATTCTCCACGTCACCTTTGCTGCCACGCTAATGCTCCATTGGGCGACCAATTCGAATATTTGCTGTCTATCGCTGTTGGAATCCTGGGTAAGGAAGGTAGAGCTGTCGCAAACTTTCTTAAACAGAATCATTGAGCCAGTTTATGTGATTTCTGAATATAAACTTTCTATGGTGATATGGTCGGCGACTGCTCTACTTGCTTGCGTCTCATTGTATAAAGTAGTCAATCACCCAAATATAACTAAATTGATGGAATGTAAAGATTTTGTGTCATGTGTGAAGGCGCTAAATTGAGACTTATTTTCTAAGCATGTAGGTAGATACAAAAATTTCTAAGAGTCAATCTGCAACGTTTAATATACAAGTCAAAACTCAGAGGCAAGAAGGTCATTCTTGTCGATGAAAGGTTTACTTCTAAAACTTGCTCTGTCTGTGGTAATGTTCAGGACATGACAGATAGAATTTACAACTGC
>Ga0209702_10004573_pt1 | contig 19918 bp, 20 predicted proteins | sample FRY01_FD_187210 | JGI IMG/M metagenome (GOLD analysis project Ga0209702, IMG submission 187210) | Freshwater microbial communities from Lake Fryxell liftoff mats and glacier meltwater in Antarctica - FRY-01 (SPAdes) (version 2) | ecosystem: Environmental > Aquatic > Freshwater > Ice > Glacier...
AAAGGTGGAAAAAATACCTATCTTTTTAAGAGTAACAATCCATATTTCTCCTCGTAAAGAACACTCTTATAAACTGTAGGTATTTTAGGTATTTAGTTATTTTTTAGGTATTCTAATCATTTTTTATATAATTAATTATTATAAAATACCTAAATACCTAAAAGGTGGAAAAAATACCTATCTTTTTAAGAGTAACAATCCATATTTCTCCTCGTAAAGAACACTCTTATAAACTGTAGGTATTTTAGGTATTTAGTTATTTTTTAGGTATTCTAATCATTTTTTATTTATTTTCCAAAAACATCTCTTTAAGTAGTTTTTTAAATTACTAAAAAAGGGCAAAACATCGATTACCCTGGAACACTTATTATATCAATCAAACCTTTTCTAAAACGGCTGTCTTTATCGGCTTCCAAATCAATAAGCAATGGACTAAACTTTTCTCTTGTAGCAAACTCATATAATGCTATTAGTTGTTCTTTTGAAACACCCAGCCCAAATTCACTTAAAATCATATTGACTTCTCGGTTTCCGCTTAATTTTAACAACACCATATAAGAGCAATTATTACGAATAATTTTTGGAATTTTGAAATAACTTTGACTAATGAATATAACGGACACATTCAATTTTCTAGCTCTTATATAATAGTTTTCAACCATACTTAAATTCTTTGATAAAATCAAATCATCCCATACCACCAAATGGTTCAATTGTTTATCAAACTTATCCAAATCAGGAGTATTAGAAATTCCTTCTTTAATAATTATTTGGTCGCTCTTTGATTGTATCCATTTATAAAGCGGTTCGTCCGCATTCTTGGTGATGATATGAATTGAAGCAAATGTCCCCTTACCTGAACTCATTATCGAAAGGAGATTAACTAAAAAGTTGGTCTTACCTGAACCAGAAGGGGCGACTATACACATACGGAATGGTAGTTTTAGGCGATGTAAATTAAAATTAGGATTATCAACCTTATCAAGTAGTTCCTTTGGTATTTTTTCATACAAGTTTTCAATCAGTCCTGTTGGTTTTCCATCATTCTTAATCTTCTTTGGAGGCATCTATATAATTAAGATGAGAATATAATTTAAGAAAAAATCCTATTATTAATAAAATTATATCTATCCTATATATAGACAAATGGCTTCTTACCCACCACCAAATCAAAATGTTGCTATATTTAATCCATTGAATTTCATAACAGGGGGAGAAGGACTTACGTTAGATGAGGGCAAAAAGTTCTTCTTGCAATTTCCAGATGCCCAAGGAACTGAAAATATGGAATCAACAAATATAGATGGTATTTTTACAGCGAATGATCAATCATTTTTTAATGATAAAATCACATTAGAGCAAACTGATACTGGAGAAGATGCCCTAAATATACTCGTAGATAGTCCAGGAGTTGCTATACGAGCAACAACGAGAACTGACCCCACAACCAATACGCAAATAACGATATTACCAACCGCAACCAATGGCGAAATAAATTCAATTGTCCAATTAGGTGATGCTTTGATATATAGCACAACAGGAAATTTGACAGGAGCAAATTTGTCGATTACTTCTTTGGGAGCAGTTGAAGATTTTGGAGTAAGATTGAATGCCGAAGATGATATTATTCAAGTGGGAGGACTGTTGGAGTTAATGACGAATGATGGTTTACAATTCTTTGATGGAACAATACAAAATACAGCCTATACAGGAACTGGTTTAGAAAATTTAAATCAGGTGCTTATACAAGGTAACGATGCGATGGGACAAAATATTACAAACTTAAATGATATTTCTATATTAACAATAAATGGTAGTTTATATCCCCCTACCACACCAGACCTTAATATGGTTTTATTCGCAGGAGGCAATGCTAATTTTCAAGCAATTAATAATTTATCAAGCATTGCTACTGCCGTTGTAGGTATTGCTACTAGGTTATCACAATTACTCCCATCGCAGTTATTATTGCTATACGAAGATGCTATATATAAAAGTTTAATACAATGTTTAAATCCAACAACATCTTCATCTCCTCCAATCTTTACATTGTATGGCGAAAACAAATCAACAGGAGATATTAATACGACAAATATTCTACCAAATTCATTACAATATACAGGTGTTAGTAATTACGACTTTGTTTCAAATGTAGGTATTCAATTGAGTTCTCTTGCGTCTTCTTGGGTATTTAATACTGATGGTTCAATTCTTTTTCCAGATAGCACTCTTCAAAATACAGCCTATACAGGAAGTGTTTTAGAAAATTTAAATCAAGTGCTTATACAAGGCAACGATGCGATGGGACAAAATATAGTCGGCGTTGGTGGTATTTCGTTTCCATCTAATAATGTTATTTTAGGAAATGGAGCAGGAACAAGTGCTACACAGAGCGTTTGTATTGGGATTAATTCTGGGTCGAATTGTTTTAATGCTACTTGTATTGGAAATTCTGCTGGTGGAAATATAGGGACAAACGCTGTCGCTATTGGCACAAACGCATCAGCAACAAATGGGTCTGCTAATAGCATATGTATTGTTGGTGATGGGGTCGCACTTAATCCAATGACCCCAGGACTATTTATTTCCCCAATTAGGAATGGGACAACTACGGAAGCCCTATATTACGATACAACAAACAAGGAGATTTTTTACGGAACGGCATCGTCAGCATCATCAGTCATTCCTACCTTTTACAGATACGCAAAAAATTCGAGCCAAAATATAAGCAGTGGAATTATCACTGCGATATTATGGGATAGTCCTATTTCAGTGGGAACTAATGGTATGACCCTAAACCCTCTTACTGGTTTAATAACCAATTCCAGTGGTGTTCCAATGCTAATCAACGCATCAGCAACAGCAACTTTTTCGTCTGCTGGTTCATCGTTTGCTGCAGCCATTATAATTGAGGATTACTTATCTGGCTTTAATCTCGCAGCACAATTCAATCCCAGTAATGTTGGATTGAATACATCAAATACGGCAACGGCAGGGTTCATAATACCAAGTGGGGGACAATTCCGTATCAATGTATCACAGAATTCAGGTGGGATTATCAATGCTGGTGGAATACTCACACAATTGTCTTTTACAGCAACGCCGTAATTAATTTAGGGCAAAATTAACATATTATATATATTTATTACCAAAATAATTATATATTCATATATTATATAATGGCGACATCAGGAATAACATACCCCCCACCCACAGAAAATTTACCCATTTTTAACCGCAAGGTTTTTACAGGAGTAGAATATGATGGACGATATTTAAAAATTGACGCAGATACCAACTTGTTAATGAATGGGAATAATATTACTGGGGTAGAAAATTTGGGATTTGAAGACGGCACCATTCAGGAAACTGCTTTTACAGGATTAGAACCAGGATCAATCTCATTAGAGAATGTATTAGCAGACGGAGATAATGCTTTTGGTCAAGATATTTTAAATTTAGGAACTCTTAATTTTTCAAACGGAACAAATCAAATAACCGCATATGATAATACGATTACTATTACTGAAACGGATACAGACGCATCGTTTTTTATAGTTTTTACAAGTGGTTCAGGATTACAATTGGATTTAAGAACAGACACGTTAACAAATCCTATATCAGTCAATCCATCAACAGGAGATTTTAATGTGGTTGATACTTTGAAAATTACACAGACACAAGTAGCATTTGGTAAAAAAGCAGGAAGAAATTCGCAGGGGAATAATGCTGTAGCTTGTGGAAATCAAGCAGGACAAACATCGCAGGGGAATAATGCTGTAGCTTGTGGAATTCAAGCAGGAGAAGCATCACAGGGGACTAATGCTGTAGCTTGTGGAAATCAAGCAGGACAAACATCGCAGGGGAATAATGCTGTCGCTTGTGGATTTCAAGCAGGAGAAGCATCACAGGGGACTAATGCTATCGCTTGTGGGTATTTAGCAGGACAAACAAATCAACACGCCAACTCAATAGTTATCAACGGAACAGGGTCGGCGTTAAATACTCTTGGAACAAGTAGATTTATTGTGAAACCTATACGAGATTTTGGTGTGGAAGATGGGTTTTTAGCATTATTTTATAACCCTACAACAGGAGAACTTGCTTATACTTAATAAAAAAATAGTTCTATATTAAAATGTATTCTAATATGGATAGTGCTGGGAATGCTATATCGGTATTAGAAGAATTATTAAAAGAGAAACGAACGGCAAGAGGTTTATTTGAAAAATATATATGCTGTTGTTTTTATCCCACCTATATTATATAGATGGTTTTAAGTGAAGTATTTTGGATTTCCTTTGTTGCTACGACATCAGGATTTCTTTTAAAATGTGCGAGTTTAGCGTATAAAAGCAAATGTAAACAATGTAGTTTTTGTGGAATAAGAATTATAAGAGATACTGTAGTAGAATTAGAAATAGATGAAATGCTAATAAATAGACAACCCATTATAAAACCATCAAGTCCTATAAATAGAGGCGATGGCGAAAATAATATGTTATAATAGTATTTTCTGTTTAGAGCAATTTAGTAATAACGGAAAAAATTTAAATATATATTAATTATATATATGTCGATAATTGCGAAAGACGAAAAAGTGGCTATAACAAGAATGGGAGAACCTGAATTGGTTTTGCCCGAATATTTTGCTACGAGAAGTAAAAAGGGTTGGAAATTGGTTAATCCTTTAACACAAGAGCGGAATTTAGCAACAAGAAACGGCGAAACATCAGTAAAATTATCAAGAAAAGCAGTTGCTGATGGTGTCCTAATAGACGGAAAACAAGAAATAATACATTTAAGTTTATTTTCACCAAAAGATCGAGAGATTATACGACGTAGTTTTGAGCGAATAAAAGGAGATAATAGTAGCGTAAAAGACAAACCGAAAATAACAATGGGCCAAGTTAAAGAACGAGGGAGACCCGAAAAATTAATGAAAAATATTGAAATAAATAGAGAACGGAAAGCGGAAGCAAAGAAATTAATGGCCAACCCAAAAGGAAGACCGACTAAGTATGGTGAAAATGAAGATGCAAGAAAACAAGCAAAAAAAGAACAGGATAAAATAGCAAATCAAAAACGAACTGAAAAACGCAGACAATCAAAACTACAAGGCGGAGGGTTAAGCGATGATGAAGATAGTGATATGGAAGACCCCCCTATTGATTTTGAAAACATAAAATGGGGTTCTTTTATTAAACAATTTAATGAATATAATAGAAACGAAAAAAAACCATTAAAAAATTTAGAAAATTTTGCAAAAATGATAATGAATACACCTGAAAAATTTAAACCAATAACTATTAAACGAGCAAGATTTTATTTAAATGTTTTATTGAAAAAGCAGAAAAATAATATATCAACTGATATTATAGAGATGTCAAAAAAAAGGAAAATCAGTGAAAATGGAAATGGGCTTTATGCAGGTATGGCTGAACCATCTGGACGAGGTATGTATGGTAATGGTATGTATGGTAATGGTATGTATGCTGGTGATGGTATGTATGCTGGTGATGGTATGTATGCTGGTGATGGTTTTTTTGGCGATTTAGCAAAAAGTGCTTTGAAAAGTGGTGCTAATATGGCTGTTGATGCTGGGGCTAATTACGCAAAAAACAAAATAATGGGAACTGGTATAGGCAATCGTTGGGTACAACATATAAGAGCTTTTGCTAAAAATAATAATATGACTTATGGGTGTGCTATGAGTGATCCCCGTATTAAAGATGATTATACTCCATCATCTAAACGTAAAAGTAAAAAATCTGTTCCTGTTCCTGTTCCTGTTCCAAAAATTCCAAAAGTATTAACATCTGCTGAAGAAAGTCAAATAAAGAAATTAAAAAAACATTTGGAGCGAATGGATATGATGAAAAAAAAAGGATATTTTATGGACGAAGACCAACGAGAATATATTGAAAATGCTATAAAAGAAATATCTGGTGAAGGGTTTTTTAGTGATTTAGCCAAAAGTGCTTTAAAAAGTGGTTCTAATATGGCTATTGATGCTGGGACTAATTACGCAAAAAATAAAATAATGGGAAATGGTATGTGTGGTTCTGGTGAATGTGTAATGTGCGGTGGAGCTATATATAATCCTACTGGCGACCCCAAAATTGCTGAAATGAACGATCATATTAGAAAAGTAATGAATCATCAATTACAAATGGGAATGATCAAAGGAGAGGGAATTTTCGGTGATATTGGACGCTGGTTTAAAAAGGCTGCAAAAACAGTAAACAAAAGTGTTTTAAAACCAATTGCTGGGTTTGCTATTAGGGAAGGACTACCTGCTTTAGCTAATTTGGCTGGTGATGTAATAGGGCAACCTGAATTGGGAGCATTAGCAACGCCATTAATTAGCAAAGGGGCTGATGCATTAGCTCGAAGTGCGGGTGTTGGTATGAAAAAACCTAATGCCTGGATTGCTTTGGTAAAACGAGTTCAAAACGAAATGGGTGTATCTTATAAGGAAGCAATGTCTATTGCGTCCCAAATGCGTCGTTAAACAATAGTTAATATTGTATATATATTAATCAATTGTTAAGCATTTGGTATATTTATATAACTATTATATGATTATTAAGGTAAATCATCATATAATATAGTAAAATACTATATAAAAGATTAATAAAATTAATTTTATTAATCTTTTATATAGTATTTTGTAGTATAATATGATAATTAATATTAATTATCATATTATAATTGAATAATATTGTACAAACCATTAACTTTCATATAACCATTTTATTTTTTATTTTTTAAATAATAATGATTCAAATCACTTAACTCTTTTAAAATCCCTATATCAAATAGTGTTCGTTTTATATGCATAATCGCACCATTTGCATATTTCATATAGTATTCTTTGATATTATTTTGTTTTTTATATTTCTTATTAACACCATTTACATTAATTGTATTTTGATTAACTCTCATCACAATAGCATAAGATTGTAGTTCCATTATAAATGAATGTTTATTACAAAGTAGTTTTTCATCAATCACACCGCACAAGTTATTAATATTATTTATTTTTTCTTTCTTCTGTTTATTTATAATACGTTGTTCTTTCATTAAAGCCTTTCTCTCAATAACAAAAGTGTTAATATCAATCCCGTATTTTTTTACTATTTCCTCCAATTCACTAATTGATGCATATTTCAAGTTTGTCATACGCTTATTTAAAGAAGATAAATGTTCTGTAATAGCACTCACCATTTCTATTTTTGTTATTTTATTATTTGTTGTTTTATTAATTTCACTCATTCTATAATTATATATATTACTATTTCTTTATATTGTTTTTTCATATAAATCTTTTAATAAATTAAGTTTTATATATTTGTATTAAATCAGTCAAATGATTAATAGGGATATAATAATGAGGAGTTGGTAAATCAATTTTACCATACCGCTGTGTAGATACATTAGCGATTCTATATTTACTAAATTTTTCTTTATCATATTCAATAAAAGAACAAATATCAGTAAAATTGAAAACGAACAATTGAGGGGGAATCTGATTATCCCGAATTTTATTCACAGGGAGAATAGTGGTATCATATTGATACTTCTTAATTCGTCTTGATTTCAATTCAAAAGTTATACCAGTAGTTAGACCTTCATAATCATATGGATAATATTTATCATTGTATAAATCCTTTGTATTCTTTATATCGGTTTCTCCATCAAAGTTCAATTTTAATAAATCAACAACTTCCAACTCTTTCGCTAAACCAAATGCTAAATCATTTTTGAAACATCTTAATTTTGAAATTTCCATATATATACTATAAAAACATTTTTATTAATTATTAATTAAACTAATAATTAATATTTACAATTAATTAAAATCTTTAAATATTTATCTAATCTTAATTATATAGATGAATAATATTAAAGAATATATAATTGAAAAACGACCAAAACTTTCGATAAGTAGTATTACAACATACGCTTCCATCTTGAAAAATTTATATAAGCGAGTATTTGGCGATGGTGTTGTTAATTTAGACAAATTTGAAAATACAGAACCAGTCCTTAAATATTTAGCAGATATCCCCCCAAATCGTAGAAAAACAATTTTAAGCAGTTTAGTTATAATAACTGATCAGAAATCTTATCGAGATTTGATGGCGAGTGATGTAAGAGATTACAATAAGGATATTTTAAAACAGGAAAAGACACCGCAACAGGAAGCCAGTTGGGTTGAATTCAGTGATATAAAAGCGGTTTTTGATGATCTTAAACGCAACGCTGATCTAGTAATGAAAAAAAAAAATATAACTACCAGTGATTTGCAACAAATCCAAAACTTTATTATAATGGCTGTATTAGGGTCTATATATATAAAACCAAGACGAAGCAAAGATTTTGTTGATTTTAAAATACGCAATGTTGATAAGGAAAAAGATAATTATATGGATAAAAACAAGTTTGTTTTCAATTCTTATAAGACCGCCAAAACTTACGGAAGACAAGATGTAGATATTCCAGTTCAATTAAGAAATATTATAATCAAATGGATGAAAATTAATCCAACAGATCACTTGCTATTTGATGCGAATATGAATAAACTATCATCAGTAAAACTGAATCAACGTCTTAACCGCATATTTGATGGGAAAAAAGTGGGTGTTAATCAATTGCGTCATACATATTTAACCGATAAATTTGGCGATACTATCAAACAAAAAAATGATATTGATGAAACAATGGAACAAATGGGTTCATCTTCAAATATGCTTAATACATATGTTAAAAAGGACTAATAAACATTATTAAAATAATAACTAATTTTATATTATTTATTATTAGGTATTTATAAGAATTTATCATATAAAACATTACATCATCTTTACATCAACAGGTATTTTTGTTAAATCTTTTCCGTTTCCAGTAGTAGCGTCAGTAATGTTCTCAATTTCAACAGGTATGCGGTTCTTTTCATCTTTTGCTCTAAAAAAGTGTTTCAATATATATTCGTTTTTCTTAAAATCTATACTCTTATTCAGATCATCAAACATATCCAAAAAATTACTTACATCTTCGTATAAGTTTTTCGTTCTATATTGTGATGAATTGATAAAGTGTAAAAAAGCACTACAAAAATAACCACAGGCGTTATTCATCAAACTTTGAATATCCTTTGTACAATGCGGTATTTTCTTCCCTATTGTTCGAATTACAGCCTTTTCCACATCTTGGGGCATACCAACGCCGTAAGGGTCAAAATAAATACCTTCAATTTTTCCATTAGGATATTTGTTTATTTGTAAGCAAGTCCAGTGAGTTCCCCCATTAGGATTTCCATCTTTATCTTCGGCATCTTCAATATTAATTATATAAGCTTTATTCATTTCCAATTTATTTGGTAATTCGTCCTTAAATGATATTTTTGCTAATGGAAAATCCATTGCTTTTGATAAATCCTTCAATTGTGTATCTGTTAAAGACATTCTATATATATATTCTAAGATAATTAATTTCAATATATATTACTAAATAAATAAATAATTTATCTATCTAATTCTTTGAAAAGCAGGTGGGAATGTATATTGAAATTGAAAATTTTCACTATATGGTTGGCTCTGTAAAGCAGGCGGAAGAACACCCTGTCCTATTGCTCCAAGTTGTCCTCCGCTTTTTCTAATACCTCGTAAACCTTCCATATCACTTGATAAACGGTTTCTTGCTTCACCAATGGCTCTACCAGCAAATTCTTGCTTCACTCCTCCTTTAACGAAATTGGCTCGGTCTGCGTTCGCCATTGCCGTTCCTAATCCAGCTTTCCCTAAATATCCAGTATTCATTCCAGTAGCGATATTTAAGGCTTCTAATGCTCTCATCTGTTCTACTTGTTGTGCTAATGTTCTTGCTTGATGAACGGCACTTCCGTTCGTTCCTCCAATATTAGAAACGAAACCTCTACCTTCGGGATTATCTAAATAACCCTTTGCTCTACCTGCCATTTTACCTACGATATAATCAGCACCAGCAAATCCAATGGGTTCGGCGTATCTTGCTAATTCCGGTTTTCCAACTGCTTTTGTTAACTCTCGCATTGCCGTTGCTCCTAATTCAGGGGCTTGTCCTCTTGTATAATCTATACCTTGCTTTACACCACCTTTGAGAACATCGCCAAATTTATATACGGCGTTTTTAATACCTCGTTTTTCTAAAAAGCGGTCAAATTTTTTACCAAATATCCCGTTTCCTTCCATACTTGAAGACGCTTGTTGATTTGCTAATATTTCATCGGGTGACAATCCAATTTCTACGCCTTTACCTCGTCCAAATGCTCTTGTAATTGTATTATAATTTTCAGGTCTAACTACCATACAAACTCCATTGCCTTCCATAGCAGGTTTTACTCTTACCTTGTGTCCGTTTCTTAACTTTGAAAGTTGTTTGGTTGATGCGTCTATTCTAACACTATGCATATATAATATAGTGTTAGAAAAAAAATAATGACTTTTGCTTAACTAAAAATAAAATCTATTTTTCCTAAATGTTTTTTAAACTCTAACCCCAGTTAAGATATCAACTTGTATAGAAATACCATATTCAATAAAACAAAATAAGTCAATATTGCTTTGTGAAAGATTTTGCCCAATAAGTTGAATTGATTTTGGGACACTTTCTTCAACAGGCAACATACGGCTTAAATCAATATAGTAGTAGCCATACTCCATATCAAATCCTAATCTATCAATAAGACCAGAGGTAATTCCATCAGTCATACCACCATTTACAGCATTAACGCCGTAAAGTTGGTTGTTGAACTCCTCAAACGAATAACGTTGAGTATTGTAAATAGCATTTTGACCAGATACAACAACATTGAAATTTGTTAGGTTTATCATAGGAGATGTTCCTCCAGTACCTGCAATATCAAATGGACTTTGATATACAGGAATTCCATTTGGTAACCCAGAATGAGCTAATTGGTCTGCAAAAAATGGAACAACCAAAATGCTTTTAATATTAGCAATACCATTGGTGATGAGTTGATTTACTATTCCAGTATATGCTTGAACATTTTTGACTTGGTATTGATAAATATCAGTATAATTAATTTGCTTAATAGGAGAAGATAAATAAGCACTTTCAAAAACAGGATTAAATGAATAAGAAGGTATATACAGATAAACGGAACGAGCTACACCACCCTCTAGAACGCCAGTTAGAGAAGATAGCGATGGTTCAAGACATCTTGCCCCAACTGAAAGATTTGCGGTATATGTAGAAATACCCAAAGCAACGCCACCATTTCCCGGGGTGGTGTCCGCAATCATCAAAGGATTAACACCACCAACGGCATTAGATACTGAAACCAAAGTCATCAAACCGCCAGTCGTATTAAAACGAGTGGTACTATTGTTTAGATTTAGCGTTAATTTCATATAAGCACCTTTTAATAAAGGAATCGATGCAAAAAATGAATGTAAATGCTTTAAGTATATAGTTGCCATTATAGAAATTTGAAAAACACCAGGAGTAGTCGTATTAACGCCGTTGATTTTATTGGAAATATAGGACTTCCATATTTGACTGCTTGAATTTGAAGAAAGTAAATCGTCACCGTATACTCCGTCGCCAGAAATACCTGCAGTATCGTAGGCAATATATTGTTGTCTTTTAACAAATCCTTCATTGCCTTTTCCAGAACGATAATTATTGAATGCTCCGCTTGTATTAGCAAAAGATCCAGCAGTTGAATTATTACATACACCCATACCTGATGCGGTAGCAGTGCCGTTTTTAATGAACTTGAACGCCAAAGGGTCATCAGGATAGAACCCAATAGAAGCACCTTGCGTCCATACATCATTCCAAGAAAAGGAAGTCATTAATTTGAAGGAATTCCACATATTACAATATGGAGTCTGTTGAATTGTGGTTGTTCCATTGTAATCCAATGTTAATGAATGAACAATTTGACCATACCAATTTTTTAGTCCTACAGCATAATCAGCGCTTGTCGCACCAGTATTTGGTAAAAAATTACCATAAGTTAAATCATCCGTTGTTGCGAGAGTAAGCAACATTGGAACTGCTAAATAGGCTTCTCTATAAGACATATACTTGTTGCTATTAGAAAGTTGGGAAGTATCTATAACACTTTGATTGCTGTTGTAATTAGAGTTTTGGTTGTCTAAAATATTCAACCAATCTTTTTTGACGAAAACTGAAGGCGAACCTTCAACTTCTTGGGATAAATCAAAAACAAGTTTATCACAGGACATATCTATAATATTACAAAAGATAATTATTTTGTAATATTCCTATTATTATGTCTAAATGTTTTTATTTAAAATTAATCAATTAAAGAGAAAAATTAATATTTTTTGGTTTTCTAGATTTAGTTTCAGGTTTTATAGCATTTAACCCTCCCAGTTTATCAATAAATGATTTTTCTAAGCCATTTCCAGCAACTTTTCCAGGATTACGTCCAGTTGTAGCAATATAATCATCTATGCTTGAATATGATGATCCACTGCCTAAACCGTTGTCCAAAAGCAATGGACTAAAACCATTGCCTCTTGTATGTCTTGAAAAACCACTGTGTCGCATCATTGGTACATAAATAATACTTGTCGGCATTCTATATATAGTTAACAACTATTTTTTTTTTCTATAATGGATTTTTTTAAATTTCTAAACTTCAATATACTCATTGTTAATGAATTTAACATCGTAATTTGTTTTTGTATATCCTTATCATCAATCCCAGCATCGTTCTTGAACTCCGTCATTAATCTCATTTGTTCTCGTTGAAACTCATCATATACTCTGTTTAAGTATTGTTCATTAATAGATTCATTCATTATATAATTAAGCAACAAAATATAATTATAAATAAAATATAAAATAGGCAATATTCTCTAAATATCTCCTTTGTCTTTTAATACTAATAAAATTGTTATACTTGGATCATTAATTTTAATTGGATTCAAGTCTGTTCCTAAAAAAGTTAATCTAAGTTGATTATATGTTCCATTTATTAACTTATTCCAAGCATACTGGGGTGGTTTTTCACTAATCAATTCGCCAATAGCAACATTGGGAACAATTGAATATAAAATAGAAGATGGTTGCGAATACTGATTATCTATATTACTAACAGACACTAAAATCGATGAATTTGGTTGAATGTCTGGTGCCGTTGTGCTTATATACGACAAAGTGCCGTTTGCTAATTTACTGATATAATCCTGACCTGATGGTGGGACATACGCATTGCTTGTATTCGCATCTGTTGTGAAACCAACAGAAAAACCTAACAACTCATTCACTCTTGTTGGTAATATGAACTGGGGATTAAAAGTAGCCGTTGAATATCCAGTCCAACTTGCTGGTTCATTCCAACCTGCTGGTAAAGCCAAAGGAACTAAAAAAGTATTCAATTGAACTGCGTATCTACTGGGATTTACAAGAATTTCGGCGTAATATACGTTTTGTCCTGACGCATTCACTAAATAATGTCCGTTTTCAATAAAAGAATATTGTAGTAATTCATTCAAAACTGCTACTTCGTATAAACCATCTGGAATTGTGATTGTAAAAGTGCTGGTTGTCGCCCCAACTCGCCAAGTGTATTGTAATGTGTTATTTTGAAGTGCTTGTGATATGTTATACCAAGAGTAATACATACTTATTTGCGATACAGCAATGTAAGTGTCCTGAAATAATACTGAACCGGGAAACTGATAAATCATTTTATTATTCTGTCCATCACCAATTAAATTTCCTCTATTCAACACTATTGTTCTCATCTATATTATACAAACATATAATATTTTTGTTATATCGTCTAAATTAATTCAATAATTAACTACCTTTCATATAAGGGGTCTTTCCATATATTTTTAAAGAATGCCCTCCTCTATGGAACACCTTATCGCCTTTCTTGGTTGTAAAGTTTAAATCTCCTTTATTTGTAAGTGATGTTGTGCCTTTTATACCTCGTCCAATCATTCCTAAATCAAATGGAATCTGACTTCCTCCAAAATAAAAGGGGGGCTGGTCGCTTGTTTGTGGTCTAACACCTGGATTAAGAACTACTGGAAAATATCCACTTTGATTCATCTTCTATATATATATAATTAGAAAATAATATAACTTTTTTTTGCTCCTAATAACCCATATTAGTTAAATCAAATAACAACTCTCTCACTTGTGGTTTAGGAATAATATTTTTATTACTCAATTTTAATATAAGCATCTTAAACTTTTTTATTACATCTTTATTGTCGTTGCCTGCTATAATTTGCCCCTTTAAGATTTCAACTCGTTAAGTTCCTTGTCTATCTCGCTCTTTTTAGGTGCTGGAATACTCAATCTCTCTAATATATTGCTTGATTTTGCTAATTTATGTAAATATGCTCGTTCATTATCATTCAATTCATCTAAATCATTAAAGGTTGGAACGCCTCCGCCTGTAATTTCTCTAATAATAGCTCCCAATCTATTACTAATTCTTGTGCTTGGAAAGTCTTTTAAACAACCTCCTCTCGGTCTTTTAATGGCTACAATGTCGTCATTTAATCGGTGCGTATTAATTATATATCTACCAAATGGAACAAATCGCTGGGTCGCTTTTATTCCTCCATCCCAATCAACTAAATTTTTGTCAATAATATCCAATCTCGGTTTTTTGACTGATAAACCCCTTCCTTTCATACCAATTGCTCTGCTTATTCTATCCTTATTATCAATAATAAAATTTCTTAGTTTTTCTAATTTCATTTTATCTAAACTGGTCTGTTCGTCAAGTGTTATAACATCTCCTTTTATGTTGTGTAATTCTTTTAACGCTTTTATCAGTGCTTTTTTGCTTGATTTATTAACTAATGACCTTTTTATTAGAAATTCAAAATCGCCTTGAAAATGCGGTTCAACTCCTTCATCTCGCATATCTACTTTCGGTTTTCTTCCTGCAGTTTTTTTAATTGATTCTTGTTTTAACCTTATAACTGATGATAAATTACTTGCTTGTATTAATGCATCGTCGGTTGGCTCTATTAATTGCATAACTTTTTCTAATGTTACGCCGTAAACATTCATATCTCGATTTCCATCATAAGTTATACTATTTTTTACTCGTTTTATGTCATCAATCGCTTTTTTAATTTGTGATATTGTTGGTAAATTGCTTATTAAATTGTTCGCTTCTTGTAATAATTCTTGTTGTTGGTCTGCATTAGCATTATTAGCAATCATATCATATAAATTAGTTGGTGGAATAACTCTTTTTATATTATCAATTGTTCTGATTAATTCCGGTGCTTCTGCTAATAGTTCTTCGTAATCCTCACTCCTTGCTAAATTTCTTGATACATTTTGTCCGCTCAACAACATATTTCGTCCTGAAACTTGTTGTAATCCTGATGCTACGCCTAAATTTGAACTTGTATCAGTCATATAGTTTTGTAAAAATGGAATAAATATGTCGGCTAAAACTCCCAACGCATATCTCGGTTTTATTATAGCATTGATTTCTGGGTATTGCTGTGCGTAAAATTGTAATTCTCGCTGGGTTAATACCTGTGCTATTTTGTTCGCCTGTTGTCCGTCCGCAATTTCTCCTAAACGTTGTCTAACTTCAATTCTCAATCTTACTATATCGACTAATTTCTCTTCGCTGGTTCTAAAATCATTCGGTTGTATTGGCATTTGTCCTGTTCTATTGTAGTTCTTATTTGCCTGTAAATTAGTGTCATCTAACATTGATCGTAGATTTAAATTTGCCATATAGGCTTCTCTAAATTTTGATGCGTCTAGGGGATTTTTCAAAGGTTGTCCGCTCATTATATATTCATTACATTAGATAAAAAAAAAATATATATTTTTTTATTTAGATTTGATAAATAGGTCTTAATTATAGTATTCCATAAGGCATTGTTTCATTGGGTGCGTAGTTTGATATTCTGTATTTTTCATAATCACTTGTTTCATTCAATACTTTATCAATTACTACATCATTAAACTCGGTATTGAGTTCTTCATCGGTCTTATCAAACCATTGTCTCATTATTTTTAGTAAGCGATCTTTATCTCTTTTACTAAATGATGATGGATTTGTTAATGGGTGTTTTCCCATATGTTCCAAAGCAATTATTTTGGATTTCATTGCTCTTTCTTTTTGCTCTAAATATATTTTTTCTTGTTCTGCGTTTTGTGTAGATGGTAATTCTATAAGGGTTTCAATTGTATTGTATGATGGAAACAATCGGTCTTCAGTTAATTGCTCTAAATCGTTTATGTTGTTAAGTGTTGAACTCATATATATTAACATTAGATAAAAATATTTAAGAATTAACTTTTATATAATTTTCCTAAATATTATTTGATTCATCTAAAAATTCTTCTCATTTCATTAATATAATTCTTTATATAGTTTTTTAATATATAGAAAATAGGGAAAAGGGGTAAACTTGTACATTGTTTTTAACTATTTTCTATAAAAAAAAATAAAAAAAAATAAATAATAAAAAAAACAAAAATAAATTATAGAAAATAGTTAAAAACAATGTACAAGTTTACCCCTTTTCCCCTATTTTTTTTATACTATTCATTCTTATAAATAAATGGAATAACTAGAATAACTAGAATACCTAGAATAAACGAGAGTGTTCTTTACGAGGCTGGAAATATAGAAAAGGTCTTGAAAAGTTAGGTCCAAAACCTATATTTTAGGTATTTAGGTTTTTTATACTATTCATTCTTATAAATATTATTTGATTCATCTAAAAATTCTTCTAATTTTCTTTTAACTTGAAACCAATCCAATAACCCTTTTTTTTTATGGTTTTTGTGTCGTTCGGTATTGATATGGTCTTTAACATTTGACTTTCATATCTACATCCGTATTTCATTCTAGCTATTTCATCTTTTGGTTTTAGATGCTTAACTTCTGAATTTTGAAATACACTATTAAAATCTTCCTTATGGATAAAATAACTTATATCGAGTTCAAAAGTATCATTAAACCATTCATTAAAAATATCGTTTTCAGCCATATTTTCATTAGCTTCTTCGTTCCATTCAACGGGATATTTTTTTAATTGTTTTTCAATCCAGTATGCTTTTGAATATGTAGCAATTAATGAAATAAGTGCAAATTTCAAATCATCCGTTAATTTTGCAGATAATCCCTTATCTTTTTTGAATTCTAACAATTCGTAATTATCCTCATTGTATTCGTCTTTAAATTGTGCATTGTGTTGTAATAATTTAAATCTTCGTTTTATTCCTTCGTCACCAGAAATAACCAAAGAATTGTTACTAACTGCAATAAGTTTAAATGTAATAGGCATAATTATTGCTTCTGTGCTATATAATCTGTTATATTTGTAACTAGTTCCGTCGCAAATTGATTTTACCAATTCCGCATTTTTGATTTTGGTGCTTACCTCATTCAACCAAAGCAATTTCAGTCCTTTCCAAGTTGCAACTTCTTTACGCATATCAGCACCCTTATCTAAAACATCACTACCAGATTTCATTATATAATTAGGCATTATTTTTTCCAATGCTTCAAAAATAACGGATTTACCATTAGAAGCTGTTTGTCCTCTCAAATACCAAAAATTTTGTTCTTTTGATGAATCTCCAGTAAATGAATATCCTAACATACTCAAATAATATTCCAAATGGGCTTCATTCCAATTACATATTTTTTTCAGTGTTTTTTTAACATCTTTTATATTTTCTTCGGTAGGTTCTTCCCAGTCAAATAAAATAGTTTTTGTAATAAAATCGTTACGCTTTATTCCTTTTACAAAATTGTTAGTTTTTAAATCTAAGTAACCGTTTTTAAAATATAATTTATATAAACTGTCATCTAATTCACTTGTAAAATCGTCATTTCTTAAATAAGTTTTTAAAAATTTAACTACTTGACTGCTATATGATGATTTACAAACATTTTTATACATATCATCGTATTCTTTTTTTTCTTTTTTTAATTTGGTTCGTTCTTCTTCATCATTTGCCATACTTAATTTTTGTAGTGTAAATGATTGAGCTTCGCTTATTTTTGATTGAATTGTTGTTATTATATCGGCTGTCGGTTCTTGTATAATACGCCAAAGATTGTTTTTTTCATTAAATTGTATCCAATCATTTACGCAATAAACTAAATTGGATTCTAAAAATTTTGATATAAAAATAGCTACATCGTTTTCACCCTTATTTAAAATCCCTAGATGTAATATTTCATTGTGTTTATCTAACCATTCTCTATAACCATATGGATTTATTTTTTTTGCTATATTTTGTAAGCCATAAATAGACATTGTCTTATCAACATTTTTTATATTATTCCATAGTTCATTTGTTGTTTGTTCATTATAGTCGTTTCCTAATTTGCTATAATCTTGAAATATTTTGTATGAATAGTTATTATATTTTAAAATTCCACCTATCTGAAACCAATCGTCCCAATCAATCAAATTTTTATTTTTTTTTGTTTCATTTTTAATTATTTTAAACAACAATTCTAAAAATTTATCTTCTTTTTTTTTATTAGTATCGCTGTCGGTTGTATCACTGTCGGTTGTATCATTTATGTCATTTTGGATTACTTTGGGGTTTGTGCCGTTCATTTTTGTAGTTTGGTTTTCTTGGATTACTTTGGGGTTTGTGCCGTTCATTTTTGTAGTTTGGTTTTCTTGGATTACTTTTGGGTTTGTGCCGTTCATTTTTGTAGTTTGGTTTTCTTGGAATTTGATATTGAATAAGTTAATGATGAAATTAGCCGTAAAATCATCATCGCTTGTGATTTCGTAAATTACTTGGTTGTTTTGAAATGTTCTTGGTTTTCCTAATTTTTTATTTCTTTTGCAGATTGTTTGACTTGGAGGTATTACTTGGTTTCCTCCTAATAAAATTTCCAAATTGCTATGTTTAAACTTATTAGAACCTAGTTTTTCAACCATATCAATTATATCTTGTCTATATGTATAATCTATCAATACATTCATATTTCCTTCAGTAGAACTGATATACAATCCATCTTCGTTTAAACAACCTTCCAAATATTCATTCAACTTTCCTAATGTTATTTCGCAATTTCCATCAGGTGAGTTCTTATTATAGACATCAAAATCTAATGACATTATTCTTTTACCGTTTGCTTGTAATCCCAACAATAATCCCCATCTAGTACTATTATAATTGTGTTCTTTTAATAATTCATCATATGATTTGTTGTTCCAATCATCCAAAGGTTTGGAATTTTTATTTAGTGGTATTTTTTCAACACTAACATTGAAAAGTAAAAACTTGTCTTTTATAAGTTGTTTAATAATCTCCATTATACTATAAAGATATATATTAATATTTCTTTATATACAATTTTTATATAAATTAATTTATATTAATTAATTTAGTTTTTCCTAAACTAAATAGTTTTTTAAAATGATATTAATTAGATCAGGTTTTGATTTTTTGATTTTATTCAAATTCTCCATAATTATCCCAACTTCTGGTAATAAAATGTCATAATTTTTCATATCGTCACAAGTTAAACCAAATTTCTTTTTGTAATAATAGGCTTTGTTTTTAGCTCTAATTGTATCGCTATTTTTTTGGTAATCCTTCCTTTTCCATTCCCGAATATAGGCTCTAGATTTTGGTTCATTTACTATTTCATTATTAATTTCATTATCAATTTCATTATCAATTTCATTATCAATTTTGTTATTCATATTATAAGTATATATATTAATATTTCTTTATATCATTTTTTTATATAAGTTTTATATAAAAATTATTTTATATAATTAATTATTATAAAATACCTAAATACCTAAAAGGTGGAAAAAATACCTATCTTTTTAAGAGTAACAATCCATATTTCTCCTCGTAAAGAACACTCTTATAAACTGTAGGTATTTTA
>Ga0209702_10004575_pt1 | contig 19914 bp, 18 predicted proteins | sample FRY01_FD_187210 | JGI IMG/M metagenome (GOLD analysis project Ga0209702, IMG submission 187210) | Freshwater microbial communities from Lake Fryxell liftoff mats and glacier meltwater in Antarctica - FRY-01 (SPAdes) (version 2) | ecosystem: Environmental > Aquatic > Freshwater > Ice > Glacier...
ATGTTACGCAGTTCCGATACCTCTTATGTTGGGCGAAATATGCCTAATTGCCGGCACCGCCCAGCCGGCAACTATTTTTAGGTTTCTGGATTTTAGAGTTCAGCCTTATGGATTGGTGCGTGGGTGGGGGTAGGACTCCATATGTTGGTAAGCGAAGCCTTGAAAAATTCAGTCAATGAGCAACCAAATAGAGCACAAACCGAAACGCCTGCGGAATCGACTTCAGGAAAAAAGATCATAGCCTGCTACAAATGTGGCCAGAAACTCCGGGTACCATCCATGCAAACCGAACTATGGGTCACTTACCGATCTTGTGGGCACAAGTTTGCATGTCCGCCTGCCTGAATAGGTGGCTTCTTCTTAGTTATTTTTTATCCTGTATGATTTCATTCCATCATTCCGTGGCAACTATTTTACCCCAAATCATATTTTAATAATGTGAGATTCCAAGTGGTGGTGGCGGAGGGAATAATTGACTGAGCAAAAATACTGCCCCACCGTGTTACGCTGCAGCGATATATTAATATGTTGTTTTTGTTTACAGAAATTAAGGTGACTGCTGACCCTTTGATCCTAGTCATCTTTTTCCAGCGGTCGGAGGTTAATCATGGCAAAATTGAATCGATGTCAAATATTCAAGTATATTGGTGTGCGTTTCATAGGGTTTTCATGTATCCTATCAGTCATTTTTCTAGGGTTTGCTCTTCCACAATTGTTTAGCCCTTTGGTGCTTTTAGCGGGTGAGGAAGTTGACCTCTTCAAGGTCAACTCCATCTGGCATGGAACAATGGAGCAGGCAAACTCAAAGTTATCTTATCCCGTGATCTTGTCCATCAAGAAGCGTAAAGACAACACTTTTGAAGGCGTGACCTGGTACCCGACACTCGGGAATGGACTGATTATGGTGATGGGGAGATTCGAAGGGAAAGGCGCCCTATCATTTAGTGAGGACAAGGTACTCTATGCCGAGGTCTTCGACAACGACCAAGCCGTCGTCGCAGGTCCCAAGTATACTGCGAAACTGGATAAGAATGTTCTCAAGGGCAGTGGCGAAGTGCGGGACTACATTGATCCGAATACCCAAAAAAAGATCAAACTGAGGGAACCGGTCACAATAACATTCTCCCTCAAGTTGATCAAATGATGGCATTGGAAAAGAGGGGCCAAAATGTATAAAAATTGTTTTTTTGCACTTGTTGCTATTTGTACGGTTTCCCCAACCGGGTGTGCACCGGTGGTTAAAGGGATTACCAAAACTCCAATCCTAAAGAAGTTTTTTGGATTAGCCGACGATGTGGCCAGACCGGTAAACAAAAAGAACGGTGCCCAAATTGGTGTAATGGCTATTAGGATAGCTATCACACAAAAGGACAAATTGTTAGAAGCGATTGAAGAAGCTCGCCAAATAACTGAAAAAGTTAGCGAATTAATTAGCAATTTACCTCAAAATAAGTCCAGAGCATTTATTGAAGCAAAATCAAATCGTAATACGGCTGAGCTTAATAACAAAATAAATACCATAGATAGAATAATTAACTCCGAGCAGGCCTGCAAACAAACTCGGGAACGCATTGAACAAATGACGCAAGAGAATTATGCTATCGCCCGCCTTATCGAGAAAATGGGATAACACAGACCATGACCATACCAAATGAAAAAAAAACCGATTATTCAACTCTCGAAGGGGGCCGCCAATGCCTTCAAAATTTGATAGTTCTTTTAATTGTATTAGTAGTTTTAATATTGATTACTGTGGTTTTTTCCTCGATTCCTGAGGGAATGCAGATGGCACTCGACCTCGAAGCGGAACTTCAACCTGGCTGGAAAACATTTCTAGAAGTGGGAGGTGGCTTAGTTCTTTTATTTTTTATGATTTGGGCCTTGATTGATTTATGGCGTTTTCGCAAAGAAGGTATCCCTAAGCTAGCTGCGGTGGTATTTATGCCATATTTCTTGATTCAATTTTCTCCTACAGTAGATTCTCCCTTTATGAGCTACTTGTCCAACATTGAGGTAGCGGTGATGGGAATGATTCTTCTTTTGTGCTGGACCCGGCCCGAACTGTTTTCTGTACCAGAAAACGCTCCCCCTCCATTGCCCCTCATCGGTGATTAGTTTTTGACCCTTTTAACCTTGCAGAAAAGCTTAGGACTGAAAACATGGATAAACCAATGTGCAAAGTTATAAAAACCAATTACTTCCAGCCCCTTTGGTGCCAACAAAGGGGAGTCAAGTGTTACCTGATTTTGTCCCTGACCGGGATCCTGCTCCTAACCTTTCTAGGGTGTTCCAGTAACAAAAAGGTTCCAAAAGTATCTCGATCAGATAATATTGTTGCTAAAGGAATCCCAACCGAAAGCATGTCCAACTTCGCTGCAGAGCAAATAGGTCAAAACTGGTGTTGGGCAGCATGCATACAAATGGTTTTGTCGGTCAAAGGAATCAAGTGCGACCAGAATTCAGTGGTAAAACACACCTTTGGCTCGACTGTTGACCGTCCTGGAGGACCTAACGACATCGCCAAAAATCTATCGGGTTGGTTCGATGTACCATCAGGAAAAATTTTGTTAGTCCATACCTTCATTATAGGCCCACCCCAACCAAGTGTACTGTCTTCCTATCTTGATAGTGGCTCACCCGTGATCCTTATGATTCCCAACCCGGGCTCAAATATTGGCCATGCCATCGTTGCAACAGGTGCGGTATTTAAAATCACTGAAAATGGATTTGAATTAATGGAGGTGATAGTAAGAGACCCTTCGCCCCATCTATCATCAACCAAGGGAAAACGGCTCCTCACCCCGGAGGAGTATTCTAGGGCACAAGCCCATTTTGTTGTAGATGTTGTTTCGCGACGATGAAAACAACACGCCTACCGTACTGTTTGCCGATTTTGGCCAAAAGGGTGTGGCCCTTGTATTCGGCGGATTGCTCTGCAAAAGGACGGACGCCGCTGAAAGGCGCATCCTCAATTCGGTTATCCTCTTTTTGGGCCGGGATGATAAAAAATTCGCATACAGACTGGTGTCCTATTTGCTCGGTGGCGGTGGTTGTTCTGAGAAGGTGGTCGCCGAATTGATCAGGATCACGGAAGAAATCAACAAAAACCCCAAAAGCTGTCCCTTTCCCGCATTCCAGAATCTCCTTAGTGACCCTTCGGTGTCTCCAATTGACACTCCCGATGACATTCCCGAATATAATGTGTTTGTTCGGAAACTGAATGAAAAATCGGCAAGGGAATCGGCTGCCCATCTTCTGGGGGCCTTACGGATTGTTGATTCTCCCCAAAATAGAAAAAACAAAGAGGAAAGAGTTTCCTTCCTTTTTGTCCGAATAAGCAGCTTTGCGCCAAAGAAAAGGGACGAATTCTTTGAAAAGTGTGAGGACCAAGGGTACTCTATTTTTTCCGGGATCATCCTTTCGAAATCCGATTGGCCCGGTCCAGAGGGGTTCCTTTGGCAAACTAAAAAAAAAACGCTACCAGCCCTTATGGTGAAAAGGATAAAAAGTCGAATAGAATTCATGATCAAATTCGTGAGGAAAAAAGTTATGTTAGGGATGGTGGTTTTTGGGCTACTTTTAATCGTATTTTGGGTATTTTTCGATCAAAAAAATAAAATAGAAGACGGGGCTCTAGAAGCCGAGGCTCGCGCCTGCGGGGCTCTTGTTGGCAACGGTTTCTCCGGGAACCCCCTTTCCGTTATTGCAGTAGAGCATATCCACACAAGGAAAGGCCGATAAGCAGGCGGCAACCAACTTTCGGGGGCTGGCCCGAGGGTTTGGCCACGGGTCATTCTGGCTCGAAAGTTTTGGTCTCAATCTTTGAGGAGAGTCTTTATCAAATGTGATTTGGTTTACCTCGGTGCAGCTAAGGTGAAGTACACTTCTATGAATGATTACCTGATTAAAAAGCTAAAGAATGGAAGATAAAATGGTTTCACCACACATCTATGGCCCTGACGCCATTCACTTGGAAGGATGCCTTGGCAGTAGGTATTGAATCCATCACCCATTTGATTTCACTGGCGACGCTGAAATCGACAAGGCCCTATCCAGTTACCCAGTGGCTGTTTTCCAGCCAGCCGGAAGGCAAGCCGGCGAAACCCCGGTGGTATTTGCCCTTCAAGGAATGGCAGCTCCATTCCAGTGGAACGGGTTCATCATCCCGACCCTTCTGAGCATGGGTATCGCCTGCGTGCTATTTGACACACCCTTTGCTGGCGAAAGAAGTTTGATCAGATCCCATCCCGGTGACTCCGTTAGGCAGATCATACCGCTGGTGGAGAAGAACATTCAACTCACTACAAAAACCATCTTCCAGATGATGGGCGCTATGGCGCGCGACCTTCAAACGGTGAGTCACCTGATCGCCGAAAGGCATGGATTGTGTAACGACCGAAGAGCCGTACTGGGCGGCAGCATGGGTTGTTTGTTCGCTTCATTCGCCTTCACTTGCGATGGTTTTGGTCAAAGGTTGTTGGGAGTGATTGGCCATTCGGATTCCCAACTGTTTGCAAAAAGCTTCGCCCCACCCATTCCAGCGGCCCTCTTAAAGTATCCCGCGAAAGCCTTGGCCGAAATGCTTGGGTTCTTCGTTGGTCCATTCCCCATGGCAGGGGTAATGTTCCTCAACCTTTTAGCGGAAATGAAAGAAGGCGGGGAATTCGTGACCAAATCCAATCCCATGACTTATGCAGACAGGGTGGATGCCAATCGAAGGGCGAGGTTTCTTGTCGGCGAGGATGACCACCTAGTGAAGGTGGCGGATGTTAAATCGGTGTGCTCCAGATTCAAGAATGGAGCCTTTTATGCCGTGTCAGGAATGGGCCACGGATCATCAAAAGGACCTTCATTCGTCGATCATGTCCGGACATTCTTGGGGACCCAGTTGGAAGATTGGCGCTATTAAGTATTTGGCACCATAGCATAACCCTGATGCCACATAGTTCGCAAAGAGGGGGATTAAAGCATAGAAGGAATATCCTCAAGCCACAACAGGAATGATTCTTCTTCCCCAACCTTATTTATTTCAACAAATTCCAGAAGATGATCAAACATGCAAATGACTATCTCAGATGCTTTTTATGCTCTTGTTCTTGATGAAATCAACAATCAGCCCAATCTTCGAAAGGTGTAAAAAAAGCGGAGGGGCAGGGATTTGAACCCTGGAACGGGTTTCCCCGTCTCCGGTTTTCAAGACCGGTGCAATCAGCCGCTCTGCCACCCCTCCTGCTTAACTCTATTTTCGAGGTTTTGCACCCTTTTGCCAAGGCAGTTTCAATAATTTTTATGATAGAACTTTATTTTACAGGGTTTTAAGCCATAAAATCTGATTCCATAGCACTTTACTTTTCCTTGATTGCGAACAGTATTTTCTTTTCAGGCCGATTTATTCCCACCAATCCCTTGGTCAAAGGGTCATAGGCGATCCCCTGCCCTGGGAATGGGCAGGAAAGTGCTTCAACAAATTCAAGAATGTCGCCCTCGTTGGGAACTTTCAACCGATATAGCACCTTGAAATGATGATGGGTGACCAAAAGCGTGCCACCATCCCAGATGCCCCCCGAAGCACTGGCGTTATCCCAATCCTTGACCACCTTTTCTGGAAACCACCAGCGTTTTAGTTCTTGGAATTCATTATCCATCTGCACCAGATAGGTTTTGGAATTATCTTTTTGATAGTAGGCAAAGCAGCAATACCAGAACTTATTTTCCGGATCGCGGATGGCCCATGTCAGGCTGCCTAGCGAGTTACGAAAATTATGATGGATAGTTAGTTTTCCTGTATCGGGATCATAGACCCGAAGATCACTTTTTTCAGGCGACTTTGGATAGTTTGAATGAGCGCAATAAATTTTCCCATCCCATATCCAACCGCTGTTTAGATGTTCTGCATCACCGGTGCTTAATTTCACCAAGGCACCGGTCGTTCGATCGTATTGCGCCACCTTGCTGTTAGAAATTGCATAGGCATATTTTTCGTCAGCAGTGGCTGCCTGTACTGCGTGATCCGATGGAATAAAACTTTGTTGTTTGTAGCCGGGGGTTAAAGTAAGTGAGGTTTCAAAATGCAGGGCTAAAAATATTCCGAGGCTGATTGTTATTAAGTTCATGATTTTATCTTGCTTAAAGGGTTCTTGTAGGAATCTTGACTATTATTGCCTTCGCAGATTATAGTGTAAAGAGAGTAAAGAAATTTAATTCCAAGGGGAGTCAAATGAAGTCGATTGAAAATCTTTTTGAAAATAATCGGAAGTGGTCAGAAGAGATTACCAAAAAGAACCCAGACTTTTTCCCGACACTTTCAAAACAGCAGGCGCCCAAGTATTTGTGGATTGGTTGTGCTGATAGCCGGGTTCCTGCAAATGAAGTGGTCGGAATGCTGCCTGGCGAATTGTTTGTGCATCGCAATGTTGCCAATGTGGTGGTTCATACCGATTTAAATTGCCTTTCGGTAATGCAATTTGCTATCGAGGTTCTCAAGGTGGAGCATGTGATTGTGTGTGGCCATTATGGATGCGGGGGGGTAATAGCTGCTCTTAATGACAGTAGATTTGGATTGATTGATAACTGGTTGCGCCATGTGAAGGATGTTAAGGAAAGGCATGGCCACCATATCAGCTTACTTAAAGATCAAAAACAAAAAGAGGATTGTTTGTGTGAGCTTAATGCGATCGAGCAGGCGATCAATGTGTGCCAGACTACGATTGTGCAGGATGCTTGGCTGCGAGGCCAGAATTTAACCGTTCATGCGGTTATTTATGGATTAATAGATGGCAAGTTGAAAGACTTGGGCTTGAACATAAGTAATTTGAATGAGATGAATGCGAATTATTTGAATGCCCTAGCGCTTGAAGGTATTGGGGTGAAGGATTTCACAAGGCTGCCCCATATTGTGGAATAATGGAAACAATAGGCTGGGCCATTTTAGCTCAGCTAGCACTTTTTGTACTTCAGGAAGCAAAAAATTAAGATTGATAGGATGGTTAGCACCACTAAGAAATCGATTAGTGTGAATTCACCATTATTCTTAATAACCATGCGGAATGTTCAGAAGATATTATGAACATTGCTACTAAATTGAATTTGAATTTATGCAATGATAAAGAATTCGAGCAACAATTAAGTTGTTTAAGGTGGAAAAATAACCCCCTAGACCTTGGATAATCACTCCTATAGTATTACGAGATGAATAAATCACTGCTTTTTAATTCGATTTTAGCTTTGCTGGTTTTCTTAACCGGTTTGCTGATGACCTTTTACGCCTTGGCTACCCCAAAACTTTTTGGTTCGGAAACAGCTAGGCTTATCTTTACTGAAATTGCAATATTTCTTACGATTTTTGGGTTAGTTTGTTTCGCAATCACCTTTATTGCTCGATCGAAGCGATTTTAATTCTTCTAGTATAAATTGATGTTGTTCACCTCTATAACAAAATAGTCGTTTGATCTTGATTAGGTATCGGAAAAGCTGCTGGATACTTATGGAATAGGCTTGGTAAAAAAGTCTTGATCGCGCTCAGATTTTGTCGGGTTGCGGGTCACCTTTTAATGCATTGTTTTGAATAGGTGTTGCGCACTTTCATTTCTGAGTTCATGCTTGTTTAAAGGTGTGGGCTTTCTTGTATAAACTTTGCGAAACCATTTCACCCATGGTTTATTTTGTCTTATACTGAACAAATAAGGTTTTCATGGCTATATGGGAAAATTCATCATGTTACGATTCCTCAGTTTTGTAGGTCAACTTTTGCTGGTGTTTGTAGTTGCAAAGAATGCAAATGCACAAACTTCAATTCCCGATACCCAGAACCCAAAAGATAAACTTTCCACCCCTGAAGAGGCATTGAAAAGTATCAAACTACCCCCCGGCTTCAAGGCGCAAATGTTTGCCCACGAACCCGAGGTCATTCAACCTATTAACATGACTTTTGATGCCCGGGGCAGACTTTGGATCAGCGAATGCCTGACCTATGCAGAGAGCAAAACCAATTTCGATCTTACTCTAAAAGATCGAATCGTGATTTTAGAAGATACCGACAATGATGGTGTTCATGACAAGCGCACGGTGTTTTGGGATCAGGGCCATCATCTTACCAGCGCTCTTCCCGGCTTTGGTGGTGTCTGGGCGCTTTGTGCACCTAATCTGCTTTTTATTCCTGACCGCAATGGCGATGATAAACCTGATGGCGAACCTGAAATTATCCTCAATGGGTTTGATAACGACAGTATCAGGCACAACATTGTCAATGGGCTTGCCTGGGGCCCAGATGGATGGTTATACGGCAGGCATGGAATTACTACCACCTCTTTTGTTGGCACTCCTGATACCCCTGCGAGCAAGCGCATTCCCATCAACTGTGGCGTTTGGCGTTATCATCCTACTAAAAAGATCTTTGAGGTTGTTAGCAGAGGCGGGACTAACTCCTGGGGGCTTGATTGGGATGCCAATGGCAATTCTTTTTTCATCAATACGGTGATCGGCCATTTTTGGCACTCTATTCCAGGGGCCTATTTAAAGCGTATGTTTGGGGAACACTTTAACCCCCGCCTTTTCGAACTGATTGACCAACATGCGGATCATTATCATTGGGATCGTGTTGAAAATTGGAGCGATATCCGAAGTAAAGGGGTTACCCCTACCACCGATAAAGCGGGTGGTGGACATGCCCATTGTGGCTTCATGATCTATCAAGGCGATAACTGGCCAGATGCTTATCAAGGCAAAGCCTTCACCGTTAATCTTCATGGCAGACGAATCAATTCCGATCGCATTGAACCAAAGGGTAATGGTTTTGTTGCCAAGCATGAACCCGATTTCATGCATGTCGGCGACCTGTGGTTTAGGGGGATTGAGCTTTGTTATGGTCCGGATGGCGGGGTTTTTATCATTGATTGGTCTGATGTTGGGGAATGCCATGAAAACGATGGTGTGCATCGCAATTCTGGTAGGATTTACAAAATCACTTATGGAGACATGAAGAAAAAACCCACTGCAGATCTTTCCAAAATGAGTAATCTGGAACTTGTCGAGTTTGTTTCAAGTGCGAATGAATGGCAATTTCGTCAGGCCCGAAGGATCTTGCAAGAGCGTGCTGCTTCGGGGATGAAGATGATGGATGCAGAAGAAAAACTTAATTCGACATTTGTAAAGGCGAAACAATCGAATCATAAGTTGCGTTCTTTATGGATGCTTTATGCAATTTCAGCGTTGGATGGGAAAAAGATACTTGCGCTGTTGGATTCGGAAGATGAACAGGTAAGGTCGTGGGGGGTTCGTTTTTTGATAGATGAGGAAAGTGTTTCTGGGGAGGCGCTTTTAGCATTAGAAAAACTTGCCCCTACTGAAAAGTCGGCATTGGTCAGGTTGTATCTTGCGAGTGTTTTGCAAAAGGTTCCTGTGGGTTCAAGAGGAAATCTTGCGCTGGCACTTGCTTCTAGGCAGGAAGATAAAAATGATCATAACCAGCCACTAATGCTTTGGTATGGAATTGAGCCCACGGTAAGTATGGATCCTTCTTTTGGGGTAAAACTTGCGAAGGCTAGCGCTATGGGTAAGCATCGCACCTTCGTTGCCCGGGTTCTTGCGGAAGAAATCGATTCAAATCCCAAGGCGATGAATGAGCTTTTGCTTTTGGCGGGCTCCCTCGAAATCGGCAGGCAGAAGGAAATTGCGCTTGGCTTGCAAGACGGCTTGCGAGGCCGAAGGAAAGCGAAAGCCCCCGAAGCTTGGAATACATTTGCTGAAAGGCTTGCTGCTTCGAAAGATGCAGATGCAGTTAAGTTGGGGCGTGAAATTGCAATTGTGTTTGGAGACGGCAGAGCTTTGGATGAGGTGATGAAAATTGCAAGCGATAACAAAGAAACTGCGGGTGCAAGGCTTGCTGCAATTTCAACCTTGGTGGAAAATAAAGCAAAGGGAATCGAGCAAATACTTCCTAAATTGGTGAACGACCGAAGTGTTTCCGAGGGTGCAATTCGAGGGTTGGCTTCCTTCAATCTTGCGGAGACGCCGAGGTTAATCTTGAGCCAGTTTGGAAGGTTGGATCCTGCTTCTAAGAAAGCTGCAATTGATACTCTTTGTTCCAGGCCTGCCTACGCTACCGAGCTTTTGAAAGCTGTTGCCGATGGCAAGGTCCCCCGTGATGTGATTACTGCTTATCATGCAAGGCAGATAGCTGCATTTAATGATCCTGCGCTTAATGTAAAACTTTCTGCAACTTGGGGAGAAGTCAGGATTCCCACTGAAAAGAAGAAAGAGCAGATTGCGAAGTTGAGAATGCAGTTGGAAACTCCCAACAGCGAAAAGGTTGACCTAGTGCAAGGGCGCTTGTTGTTTCAAAAGGTATGTGCAAACTGTCACGGATTGTTTGGCCAAGGAGGGAACCTTGGGCCCGACCTTACAGGTTCGCAACGGGCAAATCTTGAGTATCTGCTTGAAAACATCTTAGAGCCCAATGCAACGGTTGCTGCAGATTATCGTATGTCTGCGGTAACGCTGAAGGATGGCAGATTACTGACCGGGTTGGTTTTTAAGAGGGCGAACAAAGCTGTGGAAGTGGTTGGGCCGACCGAGAAAAAAACCGTCCTTGCTGAGGATATTGAGTCCATCAAACCTTTGAATGTTTCCCCCATGCCTGAAAACTTACTTGAAGCTCTGAAGCCTGCGGAAATCCGAAATCTATTCGGCTATCTCCGGAGCCCGGTGCAGGTGCTTCTACCAAAATAGTTTAACCTAATGACAAAAATTAAAGTAACCACAGGCATCGATGTTTTGATCGCAGATGGCTTTTCGTGCCTGAAGGGCAAGCGTGTTGCATTACTCACGCACGCCCCCGCCTGCGATTTTTTACTAACATCTACGCTGCAACATTTTATGCATCATTTGTAAGGTGGCTTGAAGGTGGTATTCACTCCTGAGCATGGCTTTTTTGTTAGCGTTGTTCTGATCTGGGAATTTTCTAATTGACATTGCTTGTTCTCCTTCGAGGGTTTGAAAACTCCAAGGCCCATACCCCGCAAGAAGGGTTTTCACCGAACGGTTACTGTTATAGTGCCTAACTAGTTTCTGCATCTGAGGTTATGGGCGGGCTTGCCCAACCCCCCTAAACCAGATCGCATTGCACCTTGACAGGGGGATGCGATCTGCTAAAAAGCCTTTCAATCTTGGGAGGCAGCTATATGGCCTGCCACCAAAAAAGTCCACAGAAGGGGAAGGTTGGTGATGCGGGATAGGTTTAAGAAATATAGTCTGGGATTTTTTATAACCATGGCTTTATGCTTGGGGGCAGGTACATCAATTGCCCAACCACCCGAGGTTGCGAAAAAAGAGGAACCCAAGGTTGACGAGGGTGACCCTACCTTTTTTTATCGGTTCTCACAGTTCTTGATTCCCAAACCAGAAGTGACCTTTAAAAAGCCAAACATTCGAGCGCCAGGCCCCGACTCTGCCAATTTTCCAAATAGCCCTTACACGCTTCCTAAAGGAATGGTTTATTTTGAAACAACCCCCTCTGTTGCGGGCAAGTCGAGTGGCAATCCACGAACTTATACCACTCCTACTTTGATCCGATATGGATTAACCGATGATGTTGAATTTCGTTTGTTTACCAATTCGTTAACCGTGGAAAGTGTACCCAATAGGGCAGGATTTTCACCCGTTATTTTTGATATGAAGATTCATTTTTGGGATGAAAACAAAGATTTGTATCTACCTGCTGTAGGCATGGAAATTTTGCTTCAAAGCACCTTTGGGTCTAGCTTTTTAAATACAGGGGTTCAGCCCAGCGTGAATCTTTTATTCAGCAAAGATCTTATTTGGGATACGGTTTTAGAGGCAAGTGTGGGCTTACAAAGTGGCGACATAGGTCTACCTACTACAGGGGATAGCTATGAAATGACCGTGCAAGGTGATTTAACCACCAAAGTTACGGAAAGAATATCCTTGTTTGTTCAGACTGCTTACAATGGATCGGTTGATCCAAGGTTTGCAAATAATATTTTAGTGGGGGTTGGTGGGCTTTTAAATCTTACTGAAACTATAACGATTTATGGTAGTTATAATGCCAGCGTTGTAAAAACCCTGCCCCCTTACTTCACCAATTTAGGTGTTGCTTTCGCCTTCTAAAAGAATGTTTATTTCTGACTACTCCAATAAACAGTGGATTCATAAGTAGCAGAAAGATCAATTCGAACATCATCCACCATGTCGAGTGGATAGGTTACGGTTGCTTTGACTTTGTCACGGTCAAGAAGGTTTACCAGTGCGCCTGCAGATACTACAATTTCAGCACACAGCCAGCGAGTGCGTTCATCATAGGTGGTAGCAAGGTGTTTTTCCTTAATGCCTCCACGGTGCCTGAAATAAGTACCTTGTAATAAAAGTCTCCACATCGCATAGCGCTTGCCATCCTGAGCGTAGGCAAAGTTGGTAAGGATTTCAGATTCTTGTTTCGTAAGTTCTCGCTTTGCCTGCCTAACTTGAATGCTACCCTTGAAATTGTTAAGCCTAGGTTCGAGATCGAGCAGATAAACATATAGCGTATCATCTGGCCCGGATTCTAAAACTGCAAAGGTGCCATCGGTCTTCTTGAAAACAATGCCCGCATGGAAAGGTGGCCCGGTACCTGCGATTTTATAAAGCTTTTCCCAGAAAGGGCTCATGTCGTCGAAAAGCAGGATGTCGCCTTCCTTGGGTGTGTAGGTTCGGGAAGTTTTTTCAACCTTGCCCTTTGAGTCGCTTGTTTGATCCCAAAGATACCCAAATGATTGTTGGCTTGGTTCAGCATAAACTGCGGAAGCAGTTAAAAAAGTTGCTAAAAATATTGAGCCAATGCTATTGATCACGATAAAAAGCCTCCTATCCATGGAGATAAAACTTACAATATTTAATCGACAGTAAAATGCATTTAGCCAAATCTAAATCGATAGAATTATTTGCATAAATGGTGATTAAGTGCGAAGAAAAAGCCTTGTATTGATTATGCTTGCTAGATCTGATTATGCTAGTTGTATCAAATATGCGTTTAATTATTTTTGGTAGCCAAACTTACCTTTCAAATACCGATCACCCATTTTCCCATAATTGATGGAATCAAATCCAAGCAAAGGCCTGATAAATCCTGGGAAAATCGCATCTCGCTGGCGTTTCAATATTACCTTCATTACAATTTCCATGCACTTTTCTAAAGGCCATAATCTGAAAGGCAGTAAGGGAGTTTTCTCAAGAACTTTGCCATCCCCTCCTAAGATTTGCTGCCTTAAAGGGGTATCTATAAACCCTGTCGAAATGACACCAATATGCACGCCATCGCAGTCCACTTCCATCCTGACGCTGTCCAATAACCCCTGCAATGCAAATTTACTTGCCCCATAGATCGAATATTCAGGCACCCCTCTTCTTCCGGTAAGGCTGCTCATCGCAACAAAGCTGCCCTGAGTTACTTTTATAAAGGGAAGTGCATGATGAAGCAGATACAAGACACCAAAGAAATTCACTTTCATTAGGTATTCGATCGCATCGATTTTTGATTCTTCAAAGGGTGCCCGCATAGAAACACCCGCAGCAGCAAACACTAGGTCAATTCTTCCAAATTTTTCAATCGTGCCCTGTACCAACTGCTTTACCTGCTGTTCCTCTGAAACAGATGCAGGAATCAAAAAAGGGGGAATTGCTGAGGCTGGAAATTCTTTTTTTGCTTCTTCTAGCTTGGGCAGATTCCTGCCCGAAATAACCACAGTATAGCCAAGTGCGGAAAGTTTCTTGGCTGTAGCAAGGCCGATTCCCGAGGATCCCCCTGTAATCAGCGCAACTTTTCCCGCATTTTTTGACATGCTTTTATCCCGCCATCATTCTATATAATTAATCAAATCTTTGCTTTCACTTCGGACTATATTCAAAATGAGTATAGACGAGATTAAAACCAATGGGGTGATTATATGACAGTAAAGCTGAAACTGCTTGGGATTATCATCCTACTTTTGCAAACCTTGTACCTTGCGGCCCAGCTTCCAAATGTGCAGCAACAAATACAGGAGGCTTCAAAGATTTATGAACAAGCACTTACCCAGAAAAATGAACCTTTGTTGAAATCCATCCTTGCGGATAACTTCATCTTGACCACAGCGACAGGCAGGATTCTCACCAAAAAAGACATGCTTTTAAATCTTAAAAAGGAGGGAACGAAATATGATAAGTTTGAATCTTCCGAAGTGAGAATCGAAGTCTTAAATGATGCTGCAATAGAAACAGGCAAAGTGCATACCGTGGGAACCCGGGCTGAAAAGAAAATTGCAGAGACTACCCGCTATACCGATTTTTGGGTCAAGATTCAGGGCAAATGGCTCTTACTCGCAGAGCATTCTTGCTTTATTACCAATCCTTAACTTTATTTCTTTTTTGTGGTCGTCTTGGTTTTCGAGGTATTTGCAGAGCCATTCGACCTCCCCAAGCCATCTTGAAACTTTACCGAACTACCCGAAGTTGATGCACTTCCTGTTCGCCTTCCCAATTCATCATGAAATGTAATTTCGCCCCCTGATCTTTTGGCTTCGCCCTGCCTGCGCCCCAAATGATCGTAGAATGTAACTTTATCTTTGCTCATGTTTGCATGACCATCGCTGCGACCTATTGCATCACTGAAACGAATGCTATCGCCTGAAATGGTGCCTTTGCCAATGGTTCTGCCCCGCTCATCGTGAAAAGTAACCGAGTTGCCAGACCATTGCGCCCGCATGGAAGTACGGCCCAAAGCATCTTTTAAAGTGGTGGGCTTATCAGATGAAAGAAGCCCAACAGCAGCAGCCTGCTTAACCTGTTCATCAAGGCCCTCGGCTCCAAAGGGTATCAGCAAGGTGAAAACCAAGGTTGAAATAAACATGTTTACTAAGTTCCTTAAGATTACCTAAATTGAACTCTTACGAGTTATTCGTTTAAAAGAGAATATTATTTCAAAGAATCCATTTTTAATCGATTCGGGAATTCAGTATATTAGGTCATAAGTATTATTGAATTCTTGTTTTAAGGAGAATAGACATGAAATTTTGGATTCTATCTGCCCTGGCTTTTTTGGGCTTGGTAATTGGTATGAACAGTGCCGGTTTGACTGGGAAAAGCGATGCAGCTGCTGATAAGCCTTTAATGGTTTCCCATGATGTTTTCTTTTCTTTGAAGGAAGGCTCTGCCGAAAATAAAAAGGCGTTAGTGGAAGCTTGCCATAAGTATTTGAAAGGTCATCCAGGCGAAGTATTCTTTAGCGCGGGAGTTTTAGCAGATGATTTGAAGCGCCCGGTTAACGATTTAAACTTTGATGTTGCTTTGCATATTGTTTTTAATGACAAGGCTAGCCAAGAAAAATATCAGGATGCACCGCGTCATCTTGAATTCATTGATAAGAATAAATCCTTATGGAAAAGTGTTCGAGTTTTTGATTCCTATGTTTCCAAGTAACTAAGAAAGAGTTTGAGCAATTATGAAAATTAAATCCATGGTATTTGCGTTGGCCTTGGGTACCACACTCGGTGCGGTATCGGTTGGTCATGCGATTGATCGCGAAAACGGTTTGCTTAAAAAGATCTTCAACCGTCGTGCCTCTAACAATGTGAAAATAACTGAACCCACCAAAGAACCTCCGGTGGTTGCACCGGTGAATCCTGAACCAGCGAGCAAGGAAGCCAAAAAGTTGCCTGTTGGGCAACTCAACACGGTTAAAGAAAATGCAATTACCAACACCCTTAGCAGCGAAGAAAAACGACCGAACCGCCAACCGAATGAAAATGCAATTATCAACACCCTTAGCAGCGAAGAAAAAGCACTTGGCTTTGAGTTGATCTTTAATGGCAAAGATTATCAAGGTTGGGAAAATAAGGGCAATTGGATTGTTGAAGAAGGCGCAATCGCCCGTAAAGATAAGGGCGGAGATATCGCTTACACCGCCAAGAAGGTTCCCGATAATTTTGAATTGCGTTTTGAATGGAAGGTTGGCAAAGGAAGTAATAGTGGCATCTATTACCGCCCAGGCCAGTATGAATACCAGATCCTTGACAATAAGGTTCATAACGATGGAAAAAATCCTCGTACCAGTGCATCTTCACTTTATTACTGCATGCCCCCCTCTAAAGATGCCACTAATCCTGTGGGTGAATGGAACTCCGGCCGTATTGTTTGCAAAGGTACCGTAATTCAACACTGGCTGAACGGGGTTAAAGTGATTGATTTTGATTACAAAGACGCTAAGTATGCTTGGGAAGTTGAGTTGCTTAAAGTTCGTGGTGCCAATTTGGATGCTCGGGGCGCCAACTTTCGTATTCAAGATCATGGCGATCCTGTTTGGTTCCGCAGTGTTAAGCTTCGCGAATTGAAGGATTCGGATCAGCTTGACAAAACACCGGTGCCACCAGTGAAGATTGCAGAAGAAATCGTGAAGCGCGAACAGGCATACATTGATAGTTCAAAGAAGAAGAAGTAAGTCTTAAAGGTTATAGAAATAAGAAAAGCCTGGGAGGATTTAATCTTCTTCCCAGGCTTTTCTATTGGTTTTGAATCAATGTTCGTTTTTGATTATTCTGCCTTAGGTTTAGCTTCAGCTTCAGGCTTAAGTATTTCCACATCCTTCATTGCTACATCGGGCAATTCATAAGAGCTATGCATTATTTCAAGTTCATCATTTACAAGGTCTGGGCTGATAATGCCTTGAAGGATTTGCACTGCAAAGATTTCCTGCAGTGCATCTTCAAACTTCACAAATGCAACGACTTGCCCAGTCTGGATATTAATAACCCAAATGCCGCTATTGCGTTCAATGTTTTCTTCCGTGATAGGGATGCCGCTGAATACCGCGGTTTCCCTCACTTGAGATAAACCTATAAAGGCAAGGGGGCCATAAAAATCCAATCCCCGGGTGAAGCCAGGAACCTTTGCGATAGCCTCATGTTTGCCAGTTTTAGGATCTACAATAGAGAGAGTACCTTTTCCGGATTCGAGCACCCAGAGTTGCCCATTATGCCAGCGGGGTGAATGGGGCATGGAAAGATTACGGGCAATGATTTCGCCGCTTGGCACATCCATCAATATGCCGCCATCTTTTTTGTTGGCCCGCCATCCGGTGGGGGTGTTTGTCTCGCCAAGGGCGGTTACATATTTCGGCTTGCCATCGACCATTCCCATGCCATTGAGATGGCAGCGATCATTGGGAGAATATCCGGTGATGAAAGGTGGTTTCCAGCGGGGAACAAAGCTGTTGACATTGTCCAAGGTGCACAAGCATGAAAAACGGGTGTTTACAACCCAAAGTTCATTATTGTTGCCATAGGCCATCTCGTGCACAAGGATATCGCCTGTGGTATGGGAATCGCGGGGCATATAGCAGGCATCAACTTTGCCAAGGGGTTCGCGTTTCTGCGCCACTGCTGGCATATTGCGGTAGTGGGAGATATGCCCAGATGTGCCAATAGAAAGGATTTGATGATTGGCAGCCAGACCCATGGGGGAATCAAATGCCCGGAAGTGGGTGTTAAGTTTGTCCCCCTGCGGCCTGAGAAAAACCAGTTTCCCGGCCTGATAGGTGGTTATCGCTAGTGAAGAGTGAATCTCACTTAATATTATGGGGAAACTTTCGGTATGAATGCTCCTTAGTGGTGGCAGTTCATTAGCATCGTTTTCAGGCGTGGATTCGGGTTGTTTTTCACTTTGTTGTTTGGTGGTCAAGCGAGCCCCCTGTAAATAAGTCCAAGAAAATTAGATAATAACACCTTATCGAATAAGGCCTGAGATGCAAAGATTGTTATCAAAGCGAAGAATTACCTAGAGTCTTTTTTGTTCGTAGCTTTGCCAGCTTTATTTCCTTTGGTTTCATTGCCATTGGTGAAGGGGGGATGTTCAAAGGGCACGGGTTTTGAAGTGACCCTAGGGTCTTTTGCATCGGTGAGCGATTTCATCAGTTGAGCTGAAAGACGAACCTTGGTTTCAGAATAGCTGGGATTAAGTGCTACATTATTGATTTGATCAGGGTCGTTTGCAATATCGTAAAGCTCTTCCGCAGGGCGTTTCCCGAAGGTGAAATCATAGAGCCATTTCCATTTTGGATCATTGCGATGATGCACAAGCCAAGCTTTGGTGGGGCTGGCATCCATGTCTGCAAATGCGGTGTAGGTGTTATTCTGCAGACTGTTAAAATCAGGGGTCTCGGTTTCTGTGATATTTTTTGCGGAGCCCAGTGGCATGCGATCAGGTTCGAAATTACGGATGTAAACAAACTCGGGGGTTCGCAGCGCCCGCATTGGGTAGGGAAGATTCCCCTCTCTTGCAGCGCCTACATGTCTTTCTCTACCGGTGATTACCCAGTTTCTTGTTGTATCAATCTGGCCCTCTTTTTCAGAACGCAGAAGAGGTAGTAGGGTTTTTCCATACAAGCCTTCCGGCGGTTTCACTCCTGCAATTTCCATGAAGGTGGGTGCGAGATCGGGCAGGCTTACAAAGTCGTTAATGATTCTACCCCCTTTGCCCCCAGGTACTCTTGCAACCATGGAGACGCCCACACCATGATCATAGAGGTTGCATTTTCCTGAAGGCACGCCAGGCATGCCGTGGTCGCCGCTGATGATGATAAGGGTGCGATCAAGCTGTTTCTTTTCTTCAAGTTGTTTAAGCAGAACGCCCACATAGGCATCGACCGCTTGGCATTCGCCCAGATAATCTGCGACATCTTCACGGATTTCGGGAACATCAGGAAGAAACTTAGGGAGTTTACCCTGAAGGGAATCGGGCTCAATGTTCCAGAGTTTTTTTCCAGAGCCTTTTACCCAGGTGCGGTGCGTAGTGGTCACGCCAAGGAAGTAATGCCAAGGTTTACCCTGTTGGTTTGCAGCAAAGAAGTCTTCAAAGTTTTTGTTGATTTGAGAGAGAATTTCTTGGCGGGCTTGTTCGATTGAAGCACCTTTTTCAATGCGGGAGGTAACTTCCTCGGAGAAGTTATTAGGCGCCTTCCCTGCTTTTTCGTAGGCGTATTGTTGGCCGCCGAAAGGCGCATCTGCAGGGGTTCCTGGGCTCCAGACCTTGTACGATTTGCCAATGTGGTAACCCCTATCGCGCACCATCAAGGGATAGGTTGGAATGGAAGAATCCCAGATTGCCCCATTAAGAATTGCTCCACGGCCTGTGTTAAAAAAGTATCTTCCCGAAAGCATTGAACTTCTACATGGGGTGCAGGAGGGAGAATTTACAAAGGCGTTTTTAAACAACACCCCTTCCCTTGCAACACGATCGATATTCGGAGTTTTGATCACCTCGTTGATGGTTGGCCTGCCATCGATTCCCTTGTAGCAACTGGCATAACGCCCATAGTCATCCGCAAAGATAAAAAGGATATTCCAGCGTGGTGCAACTTCTTCTGCCTTGATGATCGAGTTTAAAAGCAGCATGGCAAGAATAGAGAGTAAGAGTTTTTTGAAAGGTTTCATAACTGTGCCCAATGGGTTTAAAAAAATGATTGAACACAGTTTAACCCCAAGGCTGGGTCAAGTCTAGCTAGGAACATCGCAGGTGGGGAAACCAATTGTGAACCTTAGCGTGCATATTTCATGTTCGTTCAATAAAAACTCTTCTTGCGGGGCATGTTAGCCTTGAAGTTTTCAATAACTCAAGTGAGAACAAGCAGTGTCAGTTAGAAGAAATCTCAGAATAGAGCAACCCTGTCGGGATATTCTGACAATGTTTTTCATTATTCTTGCAGAGAAGTTCCACATACTTTTGACTATAGAGTAATTCAAAATCCTAAATATTAGAGTCCGAACTTACCTGATACTTTTCAAAAAATTCTAATTATTATTAATTTGACACCACACCCATAAACTCTGACAATTTAATCTGCAATGTGGCTATTTTACTCTCCTATAGTTAGTTGAATCAACAAAAAGCCGATTG